>Ga0247722_10000030_pt1 | contig 114585 bp, 89 predicted proteins | sample MSEWelMarce3H_FC_FD_189094 | JGI IMG/M metagenome (GOLD analysis project Ga0247722, IMG submission 189094) | Subsurface sediment microbial communities from gas well in West Virginia, United States - MSEEL Well Study Marcellus 3H_FC | ecosystem: Environmental > Terrestrial > Deep subsurface >...
ATATTCAAAGAGCGTCAAATGTCAGGTCTACTAATGGACTGCTGGTTCATGTGTTTGGAAAACTGGCAGCAGCTTTTATTGGATTGATAATTTAACCCTTAATTCGCATTATTAATAAAATTCTAAAAAAAATAATTTAAAAGATATGTTTGGACACAAATGTTTTTTACGTATAGGGCCACTCGAAGACAGTAGCATCAACGGCCTCTATCGCGACAGCTACGAACTGCTCTCATGCGAGTATGGGTTTGCACAGGGAGCCGACCCCAACGGCAAAGCCCAGTCGGAAGTTCGGGGAGGTACTATAAATATGGTATATCCCAATGTCCCCCCACAAGAAATTGTTGCATGGATGCTGAAATCCGGCAAAGTTGAAGATGGCGCCATTGTAATTTGCGATTCGAATGACGTCCCGCTGGAAAAGGTCTATTTTGAGAAAGGGGTGTGCACCAGTATGAAAGTGGAATATCAACAAAGTGGAAACGGGTATGTATCCACTACTATTCAGGTTGATGTTAGAAAAATTTCTGTTGGAAATATTTCAATTGAAAAAAGATGGGTTAATATTAAATAGTGCCAGCCAAAAAACTAAGTTTTTTCTGAATGCTTGATTCGAAAAGTTCAAGTTCAAGGCTTGTCCTTTTTGAAAATGAAGGAGTTTACTTCGTAAATAACTGTTTTTAGAAAGGGCGTAACGCAGAAATTGGATTTTTTCGGGCAAGCACTAAATAATTGAATCATGTATAATTTACCACAAGTTGATAGCAAAGTTACCGTATGGTTTACTTTGGACGGAGAAGAGTATGAAGTTTCTCAATTCGATATTTCGTTTTTTCAGGGAGTTGATGGCAAAGGAGAACCTCAAGACCATGTACGGGGCGGCCAGATGACGATGACATTAAATCAAACATTGCCGGAAAGTCTTTACAATTGGGCCATGCGGTCAAGCACCAAAGATGGGAAAGTTGATTTTCGGATAGAAAGCGGCAGTTCACCTATGAAAATTGAGTTTTTCAACGCTTACTGTCTTAATTTTAATCGTTCAATCAACTCGATTGGCGGTGGCGTTTCAACAACATTGACCATATCACCCGAGGAAGTGATGATTAACGGAAGAAGTTTTGATAACCATTGGGTAAACTTTTAATACTATGCCACATTACAACGATGTTTATATAAGTGGAAAAGACTTTGAAATATGTCTGCACCATGGAATGCGCTACGATGGATTTGTGGAAGGATTGGGATACGCGTACACAAGTAATTTTACCATCCCCCCGGTACACTTTCAGAAATACAATCCTCCCGGAAGACTTCACGATGACCAAAGCTTTTTTCAAAACGGTTTTGTTCAGTATCTTGATACATCGCCGAAGATGCGTTTGATGAGTGTAAAGCACATCTATAAAGTAAAAGCAGGGGATACGCTTACTTCGATTTCTGCTAAATTTGGTATTTCAATTCAGTCTATTAAGGATGCAAATGCTGGGATTGATTGGGAGGGGGAGAGACGAGGTGACCGGATTTTTGCCGGGGAGGAGTTGGAGTTGCCGAGGATGGATGAGGTAAGGCAAGTTATATTAGAAAATCAAAATAGGTATTTAATTTCGGATGAAGAATTACCTTCATATTCTCCTGGCGAAATTCGGCCTTATGAACCTGGAGTGATTGATAAATTTTTAGAATCAGGGTTAGGTTGCTCTGTCGTTGGTCAAATAATTTATGGTGTTATTGATGATTTATATATTACAGCCCAGTGTTTGACTGTTGGACACCCAAATGCATTACATTTAAATGGTGAACTTATAATTGGTAATGAAATTGTTAATTCAGGAATTAATACTATTTCGAATTTTGTGCCGTTTTCAACAATTGGGAAAAGCCTTGGAATTTCAAAGAAAGTATTAAATGTTTCTAAATTTAATAGTGTTTTTAAAGGAACAGGTGTAAATTCTGCAAAATATGGCGGTCGACAAATCCGTAATTTTAACAACACAATAAGATTCAATAATTCTTTCAACAGAGATTGGGGAAAGATCAGTGCAGGTTCAATGTTTTTTTATAGTTACGAATAAATAATTTTCATATGTTTTATGGAGCTATACTTTTTAAATTATTTGGTGTTTCAATCAAGTGGGTGATTTTCAATATTTATAATTTTTTAGGGAAAAGGGAAAGTGTGTCTTTTAAAGCCTTATGGAATAATGATGTTCCAGGTAAAAATGATTCTTTTGGCCAGTTTTCTGGAGAGTTTGGAGATATATTGATAGGAGCGGGGATTATTCTAATAATATGTTACTTAAGTTTCGCAGTTTGATAAATAGTTGAAAATTAAGAGAAAAGAATAAAAAAAGCAGCATGGACATTTGACTAAATACTTAATTATTAGTATAATTAGCGAAGTTTCCAAGCAAGAATACCATGCTGCGCTGTAAAGATATTAATAAGATTTCAGAATTAAAAAACGGTTTTACCCATAGGTGGCTCGAACCCGATTTTATTTCCAGTTCTTTGAAATGTTTCACATTTTCGAACCTCTGTAAAGTTGTTTCAGAAGTTAAGATAAAAGGTTATGGTTTTGAGTGGATCATGACTATCCTTCTCTCGATGCCATTTCTTGATGCTAAAACGGTCAATTGTATGTTGAATGGTTGCATACAACACCAGATTGCAGCAGGGAAAGATACATTTTATCGCATAAAGAATAATCAATCAATATGTTGGCGAATGTTGTTGTGGTTATTCGCCACCAAGCACAAAGCCTTGATAGACAATTATTTATAAAGCTCCGATAGGCCGAAGAGTATGATTTTTGATGATATCATTCTTACAAAAACGGGCAAGAACATTGAAAAAGTCTCGAGGGTATTCGACCACGTCACACAGCGGTCCGTTATTGGTTTTAAGCTGCTTTTAATGGGTTATTGGGACGGGGTTTCATTTATCCCTATGGATTTCTCAATACACCGTAAACGTGGACAAAACAAAGAGAAGCCCTTTGGCTTTAAAACGAAGGAGTTATAGAAGCAGCACAAAGCAAAAAGGCAAAGAGGTTCTTTTTCTGACGAGCGAGCAAGGGAGGCTGATATGTCAAAAATAGACAGTGCCATAAAAATGTTTCGAAGGGCAGTATCCCAAGGTTTTAGGGTCGATTATGTTTTAATGGATAGTTGGTTTACCTGTGATGCCTTTGTAGATTCAGTGCTATCAGTTAAAAAGCATACAGTACATTTAATAGGTATGTACAAGATTGCAAAAAACAAGTTTCTATATAAAGACGAATTGTACACGCATAAACAAATACGGAACCTAAAAGGGAAGCCAAAGCGATGCCGTAAACTTGGCTTCTACTATACTGAAGCACTGGTCTCCTTCAAGGGAAAGCCAATTAAGTTGTTCTTTAGCAAGCAGGGCAAAAACGGAAAATGGAAAGTATTCCTATGTACCGACATAAAGTTATCGTTTATCAAGATGATCGAAATCTACCAGATACGCTGGACTATAGAGGTGGCCTTTAAGGAGGGAAAGCAATTATTGGGAGTGGGTCGGTGCCAGTCCAACAGCTTTGATGCTCAGATTGCCGATACAACCATTACTATGATCCAGCACATATTGTTGACCACGAGGTATAGGGTCGAACACTATGAATCAATGGTTGGTCTGTTTTCCAATGTAAAAGAAGCTGCCGTCAAACAGCGTCTCGACCAACGTTTATGGGGGCTGTTCATTGAATTGATGCAAATAGTTGTAGTTCTGTTTGAAGATATTGATGAACAGGAACTGCTGGAAAAAATCTTCCAAAATGAAAAGGTAAACCAAATGGTCAACCATATGTTAGGAAGTAAGTCAAGTGAGATGGAAAATGCCGCATGACGAAAATGGAAAACATAAAGCATTGTATTAAAGAGATTTATAAAATCATCAGCTAACGTACATCGCTGACGCTAAAAAACTTAAAAGAATGTGCGAAACTTGAGTATGTTAAATACTGGTTAGGTTGTAAATAGAGTAACATTTATTTTAGTTAATAATGCGAATTAAGGGTTGAGAAGATCCCAATTTGTTGTTTGTAAATATTTAAAAATCAATGAAATATATGTTTAAAAATTAGGTTAAATCCCTGAAAACAGTATCTTAATAGATTAATACCACTCAATCTTTTAGATATGATTCCCAGGGAAAAAACCTTACAACTAACGGCTATATGTTTGTATATGTGTGAGTTATATGAATCCATATTAAAGTTTGTATGCCAGCGTTTCTTGAATAACAACAGACCAGAATTCACTGATCAGGAAATAATTACGATTTATTTATTTGTTATGCATTCAGAACAGCGGTTTAAAATAAACATATTCATCAATTTGCAAAAGACTATTTGCATTCATGGTTCCCAAAGCTTCCTTCGTATGTCGCTTTCAATACAAGGTTAAATCGTATGTCAGAAGCATTAAAGTGTTTATCTGATATACTCATGACGTCTCAGTGTCGCCATGATTGCAGTAGCAATACAAATGTGTTGGCAAAATAGATATAACATGAACAAGAAATTAAAAATTACCTCAAATCCGCACTAAATAATTTTGTTTGAAAAATAATCATTTTTAGCTTTGAATAGGGGATTTCTCACCTATTAATTGAGGTTTTCTTCAATTATTTAGCCAAAATACCTGTACATTTTTTAATTTTTTCCTGGCTCGACCACTTTTTTTTTACCCTTGTTCATGTTGTGTGCTGCCTATATATTCAACATGCAGATATACAGCGTGTTAGGATTTGATTGTAAGCACGCCAATCCCATGGTTGCCACCTGTTTATGTCTTCTTATTCTTATAACAGATGGTATTTTTTGGCAGTAAATAGTTTTAGTATGTGTTGCCTGCCTTGCTTTATCCATTTTGATGGGACTACCATAAAACGAAAAATAAATTTCTTCAACCTGAATGCCGGTTTTATAAAATCTAACTTCCGGCTAATAAATTCAGTCAGATAATGGAACAGGTTTCGGCAGATGGCCATCATTACCATGAACACGGTGTTTTCGTGCAAAAACGAAAAGGGCATTTTCTTCCACAAAAAATCATTGTTCATCTCATCGAACAGGCGTTCGCTGTCACCCCTGTCGTTATAGAATTCGATTACTTCAAGGTCGGACATTTCTGTATTATTGGTCATTATGGCCCGGTACGTAAAGCTGTCACCAGTAAACAAATCCCCCTGCCCGTCGGTGTTTTCCTCTTTTGACACCACGTACCGGTATGTTTTATCCCAGCCAAACGGGGCATGTTGAATAGAGGCAACCTGGTATTCTTTAAACCAAATGGTCACTGTTTTCCAGTTGCTTATGTCCTTTATTTGGGCTAAAAGGTTTGCGCACCGTTGTGCCCTTATGTAAAAAAATTCGCTGTTGGCTTCCACTACGGGGATGGCCGTTTGGTCGAACGATCCACAGTCCATACGGCTGTGTTTCACCTTTATGCCGTGCCCGGCCAATAAATTATACGCCCGTGATAATGTTTCGTCCTGCCTGTACTTAACATTACTGTTGCCGTTACGGTTTTCGATGTACACAGGGTAGTTGCTTATTGAAGCAATACCGGGAAAATAGCCATCGGCCTTTTTGTAACTACGTTTCGAATCTTATTTTTCTGTAGGTATAAACTGGTTGTCGTAATCGAACACATACCCGTTATTGCCGGGGTCCAACTGCCCTGTGTCCACTAAAAGCTTCACCATCAAGTTGTTCATTGATGTGTTGATATTGAATTCATGTGATATGCCGGTATCGGATATAAATGTTTCTTTTTAAGTGGACAGTTCCTTTTGCATCCTGAGCAATGTGTCGGCAGAGCAAACATTAAAATCTTTCACTTGCCCAAGCTCCCCCCGAAGGTGTTCGGTAATGTCCTCGGCACATTCGCCACCACAAAGGGCCATCAGTAAATATGACCTGATAAGGTCGCTGTAGCTATATTCAGCCCTAATGCCCCGGCTACCAAGCAGTTGGTCGATTGTTGAGCAGATACCTTTATTAACTATTATTGAATTTGCGAAATTTATTCCGCCAAATGAATTGATTTTCGAAGTAGAATATGTAATTTTCATCCGCGACGATGTTTTTCACCTAAATAAGTGAAAAATATTTAATCGGGCAAGCCTTGTAGATACTATTTTTACTGGGCTTCCCGATTTTTTAACATTAATAGCTGCGGATTTGAGGTTCTTCTAAAATAGATTTAAAATGCGAATTTATAGATATTTATTTTTTATTATATATTCCCGTTGGTATAAAAAGGATAAAGATGCCTCGTTAGCTACTTTTAGTAGTTTAATAGAATTATCAATTTATTTTGGGGCTAATATTGTCGGTATTCATTTAAATTTAGCACTTTGGATTGGTGGCCCAATGCTAAGCACTGGAATAAATAAACAGGAATTACTTTTGATAACGATTCCACTGATGATTCTTTTATGTTTAATGAATTTTTTCTTGTTAATATCTAAAGGGCGTCGTGATAAAGTATTATGTGAATTCATGGATTTACCGAAAAATAAAGTAAAGCAAATGAGGCTTTATGTCGCTTTATATGCATTCATTTCATTGATGTTACTGGCAGGCTTACCATGGCTTTATTACCAGATCTATTGATATTTAAGGTTTGTTTTGGGGGCGAAAGACAATTTTAAAAGAAATGTTTTGTCCACTTCAGCTTCCGTCGCGCTCCTTTAATCCTGACGATTTGGGGAAACCGTATTATCATAAGCCTGATAATTTGAGAATTGACAGACCATGCTCCCTATTTATCTATATTGCGTCCTGATAAAAATATTAATGGAGTGTTTAGTGCAATTGAAAGTGCGGTTAATAGAAATAAATCAAGAGGTATTGAAAGAAGATTAAAATGGTATGCTAAATATGAAATAATTAAGACACCTTAGTCTGTGATAGAAAATATTATGATAAAATCATTCATGAAATTTTACTAAGTACATCTAAGTACATGACAAAACTTTAATACAATCTTTAAACTCCTCGATATTTAGAGTATTCATCATGGCATGGGCAATTCTAATAAGACCATATTTAAAGAAACTATAGGCTCTTCTTCCATGCTTTTTGACTTTGATAGGGCTTATATTTTCGTGTTTATCAATGCCTGCTAAATAAGCCCAGACAAATGCAATTGCTACAACAGCTATCAATGTTGTAAGTCTGTCTAAATTGTTTAAATGTGTGTCTTCTAAATTGAACCCGCTTGATTTCATTGCTTTAAACATGGTCTCAATTTGCCATCTTTCCTTATAGTCAATAAGTGCCTGGTCTTGTTTGTTAAATGCCGCAATAATAACAAAATCAACTCTTCCGGTTGCTGGTGGATTAAACGTTTTTATTCCAGATAAATAAACAAGATTCTTTCCCAAGTAAACAAGACCTTCAATATGATGGTATTGACCTGTTCTTAAATGATTAAAGAGCCAAAAAGTCTTTTTGATTCCTTTACCAGGCACCTTCACTATCATATTCTCTTTAATACGAATAAAAAATGGCACCTTATGTCTAATGAGCTCATCAAGCCACGACTCTCCAATGAATTCTCTATCAGCTAAAAAGCTCGATATAGAGCTGACACCAAACAGTTCAATATACTCATTGAGAAGCTCTTTTCGCTCTTCTGCATTGGAATTGCCTCTTTTAGGAAGCATTTTCCATAGAAGTGGCAATGCTACACCTTTGTAACATACATTTAGCATCAATATGTTGATATCTGTTTTGCCAAATTTCCAATTAGTCCTGTCCAAGCTCAACTTATAGGGTGGTTTATGGGGCAATAACGAAAATATCAACCTGGCCAGTAAATAACGGTCAATAACAAACTCGGCAAAAAACCGTTGAATCCGCCGATGATTTGATTCATATTGGGTTAGACCTTCAAAGCCTTGTGCCAGTTTTACGAAAGAAACTGTTTGCAATTTACACATTGCACATATTATTGATACTATGCACTTTACGCGAGCCTTGTGCCATCCAGTAATAGTTTTAAATGAGTCAATTAAATCGCTATATTTGTTATCTACCTTGGTATTCATGTATAGTACATTAGACGTGAGAAATCTTTTGTAACATACTGAACATCAAGGCTTTAACCAAATTTTAGACTGTTATTTCATTGATTTTCAATTATTTAACTGTTTTGTCATGTACTAAGAAAAAATATAATATAATAAAATGAATTTTGACTTTTTTCCGAACAGGATTTGGTTTTTATTATCATTGTTATTCTTCGTAATAATCTCTGATAAAGTATATCAATTGTATTTAGTTCAGAGATTAAAACGGAAAGTATCAAGATTAAAACTAACCCCAGCGTTATTGAATGAGTTTATTTATTCGTTTAGCCGGGAACTGAATATAAATAAAATATTTCATGAAATAGACAATTCGCTTGATAATGAGATCAGTGATGCATGCGGAATTGTTTTTTATAATATTGATAAGTACAGTCTAACTTATTTTAAAAATCAAGGACATTATAAGCCTTCTTTTTTACAATCTAAAACAAGGTTGTTGAAAATAATTGAAAAAGAAAACAAGGATGGATGATTGGGAAATAATATCAAAATAAAATTAACATTTTTCCAGAATGCTTTTCAGGATGTAATGTGAAGGATATGGTTTAGTAATGATATTCTCCGTAAATGAATGCAGAGATGGTAATTTATATAATAAGGATGCTTCCAAAATGGAATTAATGCAGATGACATTCACCTGTGTATAAAAGAAACAGGGACTTACTTTGTGTGAAAGTAAATCCCTGGCTCTTGTATTAAAATAAGATGCTATTTAAAAGACTACAAAGTCAACCCCAATAATAAAGCTTTTTCGGTTGAGCTTATTCAGATAAATAACGTCAGGGTGTTTATTTTCATGCTCATAGCGTGATTGCTGAAAATTATACCCCAAATAAACGTTTAATCCGGTTTTGTCCGAGAATGCAATTTCTCTTCCAAGAGATAATGCAAATACATAACCTTTATCAAGGTTTTCGGAGAAAGCAATCTGTGTCCCTACTTCAGCTGAAGCAAAGAAGCTGTTTTTGCCGGGTGACAAATAATAATTCCCCTGCACTACCAGAGGAGCAGTGTTGGCACTATATCCTTCATATCTGTCAAGACCAAATCCGAGATTTAAGCTTAACTGTGGGGATAAAAAGTATCCGGCATATAGCCTCAGACTTTTTCCATATTGTCCATCCTCTGAAAATGTAATCTCTTCACCATATTCCTCCGGGTTAGGAATTGAAACATCCGTCCATCCCAAATATCGGGGGCCTATTTTAAAAGTTAATCCTTTTCGGTGGGGGGTGTTGTCCTGGCTGAAAAGATTAAGTGAAAAAAGTAATGCTGCGATAAAAAATAGTGTTCTCATATTTTTAAAATTTAGAATTCAAAACGGACGGCTCTCCATTCTTTCCCTTTTCTAGCCGCACCATAAAGCTTTGTGCCTTTTTCATATGTGTATTTAGGAGCAGCTCCATTTAGGCTAAAGTTGCTAATTTTAAAAACGGGGTTGCTAACGGAGGTTGAGTATCCAATTACTCCACCAAAATCTTTTTTGAAGATATAGGTTACTTTATCATCATTCTTGGAGGAAATTTCCATATTCCGTGCAATTAGGTAAGTTGTTCTTCTATCCTTATTGAATTGGAACAATCTAACTGCATAAGAATCTTTTTTAGCATCTGGTTCCAAATTCCATTTTTCGTTGGCTTTTTCTATTCCGAGTTTTAATGCCGCTATAGCTGTCGGAGCAAGCTCTTTGTCAGAAATGTTGTGTCCCCAAAAATTAAAAGTCCACAGGGGATCACCATTCTTAAATTCTGTTAATGTTTCTTTCAAAGGAGAAATACTGCCCATGCTGTTGGGTAAATTTTGTCTTTGGGTTGGATCTTCAATTGGTGGTATGAGGTCTGTAGGCCACTCTTCTTTCAATATCAGCACTTCAAATCCACATCTTATTTCATCGACCTCTTTTTTATGCCAAATCCCTGTCCATCCTTTTTTTTGGGTTTTGGTTTTTATTCCTGCTTCTGAATACATACCAAAATCCAGGGAATAAAACTTCGCATCCATCCGATACTTAGAATCATAATAATTTCGAATGCTTTTGGAGAAGCCCCAGATTGAATCCCAAAGCTTTCCAACTCTAGTCCCCAGGCAACCTGATACTTTAAAGTCTTCTTCTTCTAATACAGGAGTTGAGCTTGAAGAGCTGCTACCTCCGCCTCCAATAGCACCATAAGTATCATATACCCCAATCCTGTCATCATCTCTTCGGAGATAGTGCTGAGGTGCTGCTATTTTTAAGCCTGATATGTTATTTTGACCAATGTAATCATCAGGATTAAATTCTTCAGTGGCTACTTCAACCAGTAAATCATAGTTTTCTGCATCAGCAAAAAATGTTCCGTTAGGAGTTACCCTGTAAACCGTATTGCCAACTTTAACCTCCCTGTTTATATTGAGAAGTTTGCTAAGTCGTTCACTTACAACAAGCGTATCCTCAAATTCTGAATCAGAGCTGCTTTTTAGATTACCGGAAAGAGGGGCAAAACCAGAAACTGAGGTTAAATTAATATTTTGACCGTTTATGGTGTTGTCAAATTGGCTTTGATCTTCAAAAGAAAGCATGTTGTTAAAAGTTGCAATACCTGTATCTTGAGAATCTTTTAAGGGTTCTTCAATTTGAGGGTTTTCACAGGAGAAGAAGAATAATAAAATCAACAGGGGAGGGTAAGTTCTTGTAAGTCATTTTGTTAAGTCTTTTGGTTGTGATTAAGTTTAAATAACTTTAAAAGAAAGATTTTTTGAAAGGATAACTTTCTCGTACTATTTTTCTGAGAAAATTAAAGGGAATTTTGATTTTACATAGGCATTGGTTTAAGGGGTGACTTTTAGGGAAAAAAATAAAAGGCTTTCGGTTAAATCTGAATTACCGAAGTAGTTTTAATTATCTCTTTCAAAATCGGAAGGAAAATAGAATGTAGGAAGTGGCGAGTTTTTATTGAAAATGTTCTCATGGGGTATAGAGTTTAGTTTTTAAGTGCAAATGTAAATTAATGTTTTAATAACCAAAAAATAATTCAGGTTTTTTAGTGAATTTATTAGGTATAGTTTTTCCCTGCTAATTGGTCTTTGTAATGTAGGCAATTTGCTGTTTGTGCTTGATTATTTGGCTATTCAATTATTCGCAGGTAAAACTAAAATGCTTATATGACATAAATGGGTTAGCCTTTTCTTTTTACCTTAAGTCTCTTTATGTAGTTAAATTACTAACTTCTAAAAATCGGTTTACATTGCAAAACAGGTTTATATTCTGCAATTTTGCATTTGTATTAACAAAACCAATCATTATGACATTAATTAAATCAATATCAGGAATCAGAGGAACTATTGGAGGAAAGCCCGGGGAAGGGTTGAGTCCTGTGGATGTGGTTCGTTTTACATCAGCTTACGGCGTTTGGGTGAAAAAACAATCAAAAAAAGATAAATACAGGGTAGTGCTTGGCCGTGATGCCCGGATTTCGGGGCCCATGGTGAAAAATCTGGTTGCCGGGACACTTCAGGGAATGGGAATTGACGTTATTCATATTGGACTGGCCACCACACCTACTACCGAGATTGCAGTGGTGAAGGAGGAGGCCGACGGAGGGATTATTCTTACCGCCAGCCATAATCCCAAACAATGGAATGCCCTGAAATTGCTGAATCATAAAGGAGAGTTTCTTACTGCTGATGACGGTGCTGAAGTGCTGACTGTTGCGGAAGCTGAAAGCTTTAACTATGCCGATGTGGATGAGCTGGGAACAATTACGGAAAAAGATGATTACACCTCTCGTCATATTGATGAAGTGCTGGCGCTGGACCTGGTGGATGTGGAGGCCATCAAAAAGGCTGGTTTCAAAGTGGCGATAGATTGTGTGAATTCGGTGGGGGGTGTTGCATTGCCACCATTGTTGAAAGCCTTAGGCGTAAAAGAAGTTCTGGAATTATACTGTGAACCTAATGGACAATTTCCCCATAACCCTGAGCCTTTACCCGAACATCTGACCGAGATTTCAGAATTGATTCGTAAAGAAGGAGCTGATGTAGGGTTTGTGGTGGATCCTGATGTGGATCGTCTGGCCATAATTAATGAGGATGGCAGTATGTTTGGTGAGGAATATACGCTGGTGGCCGTTTCTGATTATATTTTGAGTAAAACCCCTGGAAATACTGTGTCAAACCTCAGTTCCACGCGTGCTTTGAGTGATGTTACCAAACAGCATGGAGGGGAGTATAATGCCTCTGCTGTGGGAGAAGTGAATGTAGTGGCCAAAATGAAGGAAACTGGTGCGGTGATTGGCGGCGAAGGCAACGGAGGTGTGATTTATCCTGCCAGTCATTTCGGCCGTGATGCCTTAGTAGGTATCGCTTTGTTTCTGACCCACCTGGCCAAAAAAGGGAAAAAAACCTCTGAGTTACGAAAAGAGTATCCCGCCTATTTTATGTCGAAAAATAAGCTGGAACTGACGCCGGAAGTGGATGTGGATGCACTGTTGTTGAAGGTGCAGGAACATTATAAAGATGAACAGGTAAGTACTGTGGACGGAGTTAAGATTGATTTTGCTGATTCCTGGGTTCATCTGAGAAAATCCAATACCGAGCCTATCGTTCGGATTTATTCCGAAGCCGGTTCAGTGGAACAAGCCAGGTCGCTTGCAGAATCTATGATGGATGTAATGAAATCTTTTATCTGATTTTTGGGAATTAGATTTTACTGTTTTTGAAATTATTTAGCCGCCGGAGATACCTGTTTTCGGCGGCTTTTTTGTAGTTTTGGTTTGTTTTTATGTTAGATAAAACATTGAGTGAGTTAAACCATCAAAGCTGAGGTCTGTCATATTATCCGGTTTGACTTGAAACAAATTACTTCTGAAATTTTTTTTTACAATCATATGAAGCGTTTTTTACGACCTGTTTATTATGTTCCCGCCATAATTATTGTTGCTGTTCTTCTAATATGGTCTATGGGGCGATCGGTGGTATCCGACAATGTAATGATCACTGTTCCTGTGCAAAAAGGAGCCTTCGTGGCTGAAGTGATTTCAACCGGCCAGTTGCAAGCTGAAAATGCCACCTCCATTGAGGTGCCGTCGGCATTGTCGGGCAGACGGTTGGGTATTTATGAGATCCAGGTAACCGATATTGTTGAAGAGGGAACGGTTGTTGACTCCGGAGAATTTGTGGCATCACTTGACCACAGTGCTGTGGAGGAGCTGATGACAGAAGCAAAAGAGGAGTTGGAAAAGGCGATGGAGAGCTACGAGGATGCCAAAATTGATACAAATATCAATATGAGCAATCTTAGGGACGGATTATTGGATGCAGAGGTTTCTGTGGAAGAGAAAAAGCTGGTGGTAGAACAGTCGGTGTATGAATCTCCGGCCGTTCAGCGTCAGGCACGACTCGATCTGGAGCGTGCTGAGCGCGATATGCAACAGTCCATACGGAATTATGATCTGAAGCAGCAACAAGCCAGTTACGATGTGGGCCGGGCCTGGGAAGAGGTTCGGAAAAGTCGTGAGCGGATTGATGAGATAGACGCGCTTTTTGATGCATTGGAAGTTAAAGCCCCTAAACCGGGAATGGTTATTTACAGCTACGACAGATTTGGTAATAAAATTCAGGCAGGCTCTACAGTGAGCCGGTGGATGCCTACCATCGCTGAATTGCCCGATTTATCTTCCATGATATCCAAAACCTATATCAACGAGATAGACATTTCCAGGGTGAAAACCGGTCAGAAAGCAGTTATCGGAATCGATGCATTTCCGGCTAAGTCTTTCGACGGACAAGTAATGTCAGTTGCCAATATTGGTCAGGTATTGCCTGATGGTGATTCCAAGGTTTTTGAGGTAATTATAAAACTGAATGAAACTGACCCTGAGTTGCGCCCTGCCATGACCACCAGTAATGTCATCACTACCGACTCTTTGTCGGAAGTATTGTATATTCCTTTGGAAGGAGTTTTCAGAAATGATTCCTTACAATATGTTTTTCGGCAGGATGGGAGCAACTGGGTAAAACAAATAATTGATCCGGGAAGTGAGAATGCCAACTATCTGGTGATAGAACATGGGCTTGACGAGGGTATGGAAGTTGCCCTGACATTACCTGCAGATGCGGAGGAATTGCCTTTTGAAGGGTTGGAAATTTATGAACGTTTGAAGCAGGAGGCCCTTGAGCGTGAAAAGGAAAGAGCTGATCAGCAAAAGGAAGAAAAGCCCGAAAGACGTGGACCTCCCCCCGGATTTGGCCCCGGAAATGAACGACCAACAGAAGGGAGGGGACGTTGATGAGAAGGTTAAAGTATTTGTTTTCCAGATATTTTCACGATGTATTGATAGCTGTTGAGGCTATTCTGGCCAACAAACTGAAGTCTTTTTTGACGGCATTGGGTATAATGTTCGGTGTGGCAGCAGTTATCAGTATGCTGGCCATTGGCCGGGGAGCTCAGCAGGAAGTGCTGGAACAGATTAAGCTTGTTGGTGTAAATAATATTATTGTCACACCCTCCGAAGTTTCCATAGATGCCAATGCTGAGGGAGGAGGGGATAACACCACCCGGTTTTCTCCCGGACTTACCCTGCAGGATGCAGAGTCTATAAAAAGAACCATTCCTACGGTTTCGGCCATCAGTCCTGTGGTTTCCATAAATTATCATGCCATTTTGGGGGGTAAAAGTTATCCGGTGGTTCTGGAAGGGGTTTCTCCTGCATATTTTGAGCTGTTGAATATCAATATTGCCCGTGGAACTGTTTTTAGCGAGCAACAGGCCGCAGGTGGAAAACCTGTAGCCATCATTGGCGATAATATCCGCAACAGGTTTTTTAACACCAAAGATCCTATTGGGGAGTATATCAAATGTGGAGAAACCTGGGTGCAGGTCATTGGCGTCATAGAACGTCGTGATTTCACGGCTTCTGCTTCCGATGAACTTGGTATCAGTAGTACAGATAATAAAATAATTATTCCGGTTAAGACGATGTTGCGTCGCTTTAAAGACCGGGCCCGTATCGATCCGCAGGTATTGGAACAAGCTTCAAGAGGTGGAGGAAATGAGGAGTCCGCATCAGAAGATTTTGAGTTGGACAACCAGTTGGATAAAATTATTGTTCAGGTGGAGGAGACAGAGATGCTTAGCGCTTCGGCCGATGTGATAAAACGTATGTTGCTTCGCAGACATTCTGATATCTATGATTTTGAGGTCACTGTACCTGAGTTGTTGCTTAAACAACAGCAGAAAACCAACGATATTTTCAATATTGTTCTGGGGGCTATTGCCAGCATCTCTCTGATTGTGGGAGGTATCGGAATTATGAACATTATGCTGGCATCGGTGTGGGAGCGAATCAGAGAAATCGGCACCCGCCAGGCTATTGGTGCCTCCCGAAAGGACATTGTCGTACAGTTTCTTTCCGAATCTACCCTCATCAGTGTCACCGGAGGAATGATTGGAGTGGTGCTGGGGGTGGTGCTTGCGCATGCCATTCATGTGATGGCCGATATTGAGACCATTGTGACATTGTTTTCGGTGGTGGTAGCTTTCGGGGTTTCTGCAACTGTGGGAATTGTCTTTGGATATTTGCCTGCCAAAAGAGCTGCTGAACAGGATCCGGTGGAATCATTGAGACAATAAGAATGCCTGTCGGTTATGATTTAATAATCTTACGAACTATTGAAAAATTATGCGTTTTATCTTTTCCATTTCTACCATCTTTTTATTTGGACTGGGAACTCTGGTTTCAGCACAGGAACAAGAATATTTTGTTGAAGCGGTGCCGGAAGATGCAGTGGTACTTCCCATGGCTCTTGATGATGTGATTGATCTGGCACACGAACAGTCGCTTTACAGTTTCCGATCTAAGAATATGTATCTGGCGCGCTATTGGGAATTCAGGAGTTATAAAGCCGATCGTCTTCCGATACTCAGTTTGGAGGCTACTCCGGTTGATTATGATCGTTCGGTGGTAAACAGATTTGATTCAGAAACAGGAACAGAGTATTTCAGCCAACGTTCCTATTTTACTTCTGATGCTTCTCTTTCGTTGCGTCAGAATGTGCCGTTTACAGGTGGTGTTTTTGATGTTACTTCTTCTTTGTCACGGTCTCAGAATCTTGATGACGAAGATGATATTCAATATGCCTCGGTTCCGGTGAGTGTCGGGTTTTCTCAACCTTTAAATGGTTACAATCGTTTTCGCTGGGAATCGCGGATTGAGCCACTGAAATTTGAAAAAGCCAAAAGGGATTATTTGCAATCGCTGGAAGGCCTGGCTATTCAGGCAACGGATTATTTCTTTGGTCAGGTAACAGCCGAAATTAATCTGAAAATAGCAGAAACCAATTATTCCAATGCAGATACTCTTTACAATATCGGAAAGGGACGTTTTGAAATTGGAACTGTCACCCAGGATGAACTCCTTGATCTGGAACTGAGCCTTCTGAATGCGAGTATGGAGGTGACCCGGGCTAAGGTTAATCTGAGACAGTCACGTGCTGAACTAAGTTCTTTTTTGGGATTGGAAGATAATGTGGTAATTGAATGTGAAATTCCTGATGAAATTCCGGAGTTGAAAATTGATCCTGAAAAGGCGATGACATTGGCCATCGAGAACAATCCTGACATCCTGGATTTTCAACAACGGATGCTTGAAGCAGAACAATCCATTGCCAGGGCCAGATCGGAGAGCGGTCTTAATGCCAATGTTCGGGCAAATTTTGGAATTAATAAAAATGCGGATGAGGTGGGGGTTGCCTATGGCTCTCCGTTTGCTGACCAGCAGCAGCTCAGGGTATCCCTGAGTATTCCGCTGCTCGACTGGGGATTGCGTAAAGGACAGATTCAGATGGCCCGGTCGAATCGTGATGTAACAGAAGCTACTGTGAAACAGGAACGCATTGATTTTGAGCAGGAATTGTTTATTCAGATAATGGAGTTTAACATGCAGGAAAAACAGGTGGAGATATCCGCTAAGGCTGATACCATTGCTCAGCGGGGTTATGATGTTACCAAGCAGCGTTTCCTGATTGATAAAGTGGATGTGATAAAACTCAACTCTGCACGTAACTCCCTGGATGCAGCCCGCCGAAATTATATTTCTTCTCTGCGCCAATATTGGAGAAGTTATTATCAGATGCGCCAATATACACTTTACGACTTTGTTGATAATCAGCCTTTGATGCAGGAACTCGACTATTTATTGCAACAATAGTCATCAGCTCCGATAAATTTTACACGGGTGGAACTCGTCCCGAATGTTCGGGACGAGTTCCATAAGACCAAGAGCTTAAACAAATTATTTACTGATGAAACGAGCATGGCAATGATTGCCTCAAAAGAATATGTATAAGTTCTTAAATGCGAGTCCCATCAGGCCAATAACTTAGTTTAATTATATACGGATGAAAAGGAAATTATTATTGCTACTACCACTTTTTGTTATTATCCTTATTTTTCTTGGGTATCGGTTTTTTATGGCCGATACTGTAGATAAAGATGAGATGGTGGTGGTTGAGAAGGGCCGGTTTGAGTATTACGTGGTCTCGATGGGCGAGTTGGAGGCTCATGAATCCAAAGATATTATGATTCCTGATGTATTGCTTAACCGAACGGTACGCATCCGGCAGATTGCTATTAATGATCTTGTGCGTGAAGGTACAGAGGTAAAGAAAGGTGATTATGTTGCTACTTTGGATCCATCCGAAGTGGAAGAACATCTGAAATCTACGCAGGAGACACTGGATATGCTTTATGCTAACCTGGAAAATGCAAAAATGGATAGTTCGTTGAACCTTACTGACGCAAGGGATGCTATTCGTCGGAGCCATGATAATGTGCTGGATGCAGAAGTAAAGGTGGAACAATCGGTTTATGAGAGTAAAGCTGTGCAACGGCAAGCTGCAATTGAGCTGGAGATGGCTCGGAGGCAAATGGAACAGAAAAAAAGAAATTATCAGCAGCAGAAGAGAAAGAATGAGCTAAGTGTGCGGCGCATTGAAGATAATATCAGGCAGGAAGAACAACAGATGGAAACACTTCAGCAACTCAAGCGTGACCTGGTCATTAAAGCTCCCTCCGGAGGGGTTGTGGTGTATGTTCGGGAGTGGGACGGAGAGAAAAAGAAAGTTGGTGATATGGTGAGCCGTTGGGATCCCCGAATAGCGCTTCTTCCCGATTTATCTACCATTCTGTCGGTTACCTATGTGAAAGAAATTGATGTCAATGAAATTCATGAAGGAATGGCTGTGAAGATAACCATTGATGCATTTCCCGAGGAGGAATTCAACGGAGTGGTACGAACGGTTGCTAATATTGGGCAGGAGATAGAGGGACAATTTTTGAATGGTTTTAAAGTGGAAATTGAAGTGAATCCCAATGGTTTTGATTTGCTTCCGGGAATGACTTCTACCAATAGGTTTATTATTCAGGCCATTGATAATCAGTTGATGATACCAAGGGATGTTGTATTTGTCGAAGAAAACGAACAGGTGGTTTATAAGAAAACCCCTCTGGGTATTGTCCGCCAGGAAGTAAAGATTGAAGGTGAAAATGAAAAAATGGTAAGAGTTACCGAAGGACTTTCTGAGGGAGATAAAATCTTGAAGCATCCTCCTCAGTGACGATGTTGATTATCAGCTTATGAACAAACCGTCATTGCTTGTGTTTTTCTATGTAATGGCGGTTTTTTTGTGGATGTTTTTGAGGGCTTGTTTGGTTTCTTTCTACTTTGATCTGAAGATTGAAAAAAAATGAAGAAATTTTTCTGCAATCAGAAGGTCTTGTTTATATTTGCCACTGAATTGAGTATGCATTATAGATTTTAGATATATATAAACTCTCAAAAGTTAGTTTTTATGAAAGTAACAGTTGTTGGCGCCGGAAATGTAGGCGCAACTTGTGCCGATGTGCTGGCCTATCGCGAGATTGCCAATGAAGTTATTCTGGTGGATATAAAAGAAGGTGTTGCCGAAGGCAAAGCTTTGGATGTGTGGCAAAAAGCACCTATTAATTTGTATGACACCCGAACTACTGGTGTAACCAATGATTATGAAAAAACTGCCGGTTCGGATGTCGTGGTAATCACTTCAGGTTTGCCCCGCAAACCGGGAATGACTCGTGACGACCTTATCGAAACCAATGCCGGTATCGTTAAATCTGTTACTGAACAAGTGATTAAGTATTCTCCTGAAGCAATTATTGTCATTGTTTCCAATCCTTTGGATGTGATGACTTATCAGGCTCATATTTCTTCTAAACTTCCCCGTACCAAAGTCATAGGGATGGCCGGTATTTTGGATACAGCCCGTTACCGTGCATTTCTGGCTGAAGAATTGAATGTATCGCCCAAAGATATCCAGGCAGTTTTGATGGGCGGACATGGAGACACAATGGTTCCACTGCCTCGTTATACCACTGTGGGTGGTATTCCGGTTACCGAACTTATCGAAAAGGACAAGCTGGATGCAATTATTGAACGTACCAAATTTGGTGGAGGCGAATTGGTGAAACTGATGGGTACTTCTGCATGGTATGCTCCCGGTTCGGCTGCAGCCCAAATGGTTGAGGCCATCGTTCGTGATCAGAAACGTGTTTTCCCCGTCTGTATCAAACTTGACGGAGAATACGGCATCGATGACTGTTACCTGGGGGTTCCGGTTATTCTTGGTAAAAACGGAGTGGAAAAAGTTATCGAACTTGATCTGAACAGCGATGAAAAAGCATTGCTGGAAGATAGTCGTCTGCATGTGAAAGAAGTGATGGCTGTTTTGGAGCGTTTGAGCTAAGCAACAATATTTTTATCTGGACCGGAATTCCTCAGGAGTTCCGGTTTTTTTTGTACGTTTTCGGACACAAAAGTTTCGATTTCGCACAAAAAGATTGACATTACTGCTACTTTGTTGTTTTAGTATTGATCGTTGCATCAGTTTGTTGTGTGTTTTGGCCCGGATTGTGCTTAGAAAAAGAAAAACATGGAGGGTTTAACTATGACACGTTATCTGATAGTGCTTGCAGCTTTTTTAATCCCGGTGGGAATGACCGGATGTTTATACGATTACTCCGATTCCGATGACCAATCCGGGAACCGGTTGAACACCCGTCAGGAGACCGGTGAGTTTTCTTCCGTCCGACTATCCGGAAATTATTTTGTTCGTCTTGAAAATGCTGATGTTTCTTCTGTAGAGATCATAACAGATGAGGAAACGAGGCAGAAGATTTTCCTGGAGATTCATGAAGGGGTTTTGACAGTAAGGAATGTTGAGAAAAGAAAGTTTAATAACAGAAAAGAAGTTAAGTTGATAATCAGGGCTCCCGGAATTCATTCCATAAAAATAGAGGAAGAAGCAACCATTGTTTCTGAAAATCCTTTCAGGTTTGATTCCTTACATATTGAAAGTGCCGGAGCTTTAAAGATGGATATGGAACTGCAGGGAGAACGCTTAACCGGCACATTTGCTGGCGCTACCAACCTGGATTTTCGGGGAACCGTGGCTAGCGTAAAGCTGAATATGCCAGGTGCCGGAAAAGTTAATGCCTTTGATCTGAAGACAGAAGAGATGGATTTGTCCATGTCAGGAGCTGCCAAGGCAGAGGTTTATGCCAGCAAACGCATTCATGTGGATGCATCCGGCGCATGCTCCATTGTCTATAAAGGTAACCCCGAACAGGTTTATACCAATGTTACAGGAATAGGGCGTGTACATGAAGCCCGTTAAAGCATAGAAACCTTTTGGTTCTGTCAGGTTTCTGAATCCTCCTCACCAGGAGGATTTTCTTTGGTGGCCAATGGGCCTGAATTGACAGGCTCTTTGATGATTAATCTGCGATAATAGGAAATGAGGAGGGTGGTAAGGGGTAAGGCGAGTAACATTCCCAGAAGTCCCATGATAGATCCCCATACCGACAATGACAACAGTATTATTGCAGGATTCATATTGTAAGCTTTGCCCATTATTTTGGGTACCAAAATGGTGTCCTGGATGATCTGAACAATTGCTATTACGATGAAAACAGACAATAAAACAGACCAGAAACTATCTCCTGTTTCCATTGATTTTAGTAATGCCAGCAGGATTGCGGGTAAGAAACCAACCATCTGCAGATAGGGAATGATGTTCAGAAGACCAATCAGAAGACCAAGAGTTATTCCCATTGGCAGATCAATGATTTTAAAGCCGGTCGCCATTAAAACACCCACCGTCATGGCGATTAGAAACTGGTTGCGAAAATATATCCGCATAGACAATTTTAAATCTTCGGCAACCTCTTGTGCCAGGGGTCTGTATTTTTGCGGAATCAACTTTGGCCATGAAGATTCCATCTTGGGATAGTCAATGAGGATGAAAATCAGGTATAAGAGCACAATCAGAAAACCCAGGGTGCCAAAAAGAATGTTTAATGATCCCGAAAAAAACTGTAAAACAGGTTTAGAAATATCTTTGAGGGCTTCTGTAATGTCTGAAGTATTCAGGATTTTCTGTAGGTCCCTGCTGGCCAGCCTGTCTCTTAACCATTCATCTATGGCGGCTGGTAAGATGTCGTGATAGGAGGTGTTTTTAAGATAGGTTTTTATCAATTGGGCCATTTTGTGCATCTCCTCCATAAATTGGGGGATGAGCCACCAAAGTATCAGGGAAATGATAAGCGTCAGAAAAAGGAGTGCAAATATTACCGAGAGTCCCCGGTGCCTGATGCGCATCTTTTTCTGAATAAAGCAGACCAACGGGTCGATGAGGTAGGCCAACAGAACAGCAATAAAAAACGGCACCAATACGTTACTAAGGTAACGAACCAACAGAACCATTCCGGTAATAACCAGGGCTGCAATAACCATTCGTATGACTTTGTCGAAGGTGTAAGGTTTTCCGGAAAAGAAATTATCGATGTGCTGCCGGTCATTATTTTGTTCTGTTTTCATGGTATATTATTAATGATGTTTTCTCTTTTGATGTCAGGCTCTTTGGGCTGAAGAGAAAATATGAAAATTCAGGATGCTTTTTATGATGTTATTTGAAACTTAAAAGTAAAACAATCGTAGAATTTCATTGTTAATATATGTAAAAAAAAGTTTGACTTTAATAAAAAAATCTTTGTAATTTGAGTAATCCTTCCTTAATTTGCAGGATATTATGAAACGGGAGGATTTTTAGTACCTTTTTTTGATGTGTTGCATGATGAAAGGCTTTGTTACAGAGGTTTTGCAGTTAGTAAAGGAAGGTGTTTGTATTGTTGATGGATTGATTTGTTGATTTGAAGAATAAAAAAATAAATATTGTCACACGGGTTACATTCTTGTTTACTCTGCTTTCGGTAATTCTATTTGCCGGATGTGAGCGGGAATATGTCTTCCGTGAAGGTAATGAAACTCTTTCCTTTAGTACAGATACCGTTGCTTTCGACACCATTTTTACATCTGTTGGTTCTACCACTCAGAATTTGAGAGTTTACAATCCCGTTCAGGAAGATATGATGATTGAAGCCATTGAACTGGCCGGAGGGGATAATTCTGACTTTCTGATGAATGTGAATGGAACCGCCGGCAGTATGGTTTATGATGTTCCATTGCGGGGAAATGACAGTTTGTTCGTTTTTGTGGAGGTAAACATCAATCCCACGTCCGAAAATGCTCCCTTTGTCGTTACCGACTCCTTGCTTGTATATACGCGAACCCGCATATATACCATACAGTTGATGGCCTATGGTCAGAATGTGATACCTCTGCGTAAAGAAACCCTGAAGACCACTACTTTTACCAAAGATAAACCCTACCTGATTTATGATTGGGTTGTGGTGGACAGTGCTGAAACGCTCACTATTGAGCCAGGCGCTAAACTGCATTTTCATAAAGATGCCTCATTGTTGGTTTTTGGATCATTGCAGGTGAAGGGGACCCTGGAGGAGCCGGTTACATTTACCAGCGACCGGCTGGATGAGTGGTATGAAGATAAAACCGGACAGTGGGGGTATATTCAGTTGATGCCCGATAGTAAAGATCATATTATTGAGAATGCGACCATCCGGAACAGTACTATGGGACTGGTAGTGGATTCTGTAGGGTATAAACCTGATGCTAAACCATTGTATCTTCGCAATGTGGTTATAGAGCATGTGGCTTCTCAGGGCCTTATTGCTCAGCACTCTGCTATTGAAGCCTCTAATTCGGTGTTTGGTAATTGTGGCAGTGCATCTGTAGCTTTAACTCTTGGAGGGAGTTACAACTTTTATCATTGTACGATTGCCAACTATTTTACCTTTAACTATCGCAGTACTCCTGCTTTGCTTATCTCAAATTATTTTGTGGATGCAAATGATATGGAACAGTTTTTTTCACTGGACGCTGCCAATTTCTATAACTGCATCATTTCCGGAAGAAATAGCAATGAAGTTAAATTTGACTTCCAGTCTGATGAAGATATGAAGCTGGATGAGCTGATTAACGTGAGTTTTGATCACTCACTGGTTCAGATTGATGAGGATCAGCAAGAGAATTATTCCGCATTCTTTGATGAAGGGGTGCTGTTTAATGAGCATCCCGGGTTTGTGGATGTGATAAAGTATGACTATCAGCTTGACTCACTCTCAGTGGCACGGGATGCCGGGAGTGTGAATATTGCCAAAGAGTTTCCGGAAGATGCAATGGGAGCGAGCAGAATAGATGATGAAGCACCCGACATGGGGGCTTTTGAACGCATTGATGAGTTTTAAAAGGTGGAAAGATTGTTCGTCTTCCCGTTTCACTTGTTGTATTGTTTTTTATTTTAGTTACGGATTTGCTTCAAAATATTGCTAAGCAGAAAGAGTGGATGCAGGATTTTTGAAGATTACCTTACGTGCCAGCCTTAAAGCAGTTGATTTTAGTTACTTTTAACCTGACCTTTTTCATGACCTTTCTTGGTGCACTTCGTGGTATTTTATTCCTCTTGGTTTTTTTGAGGGTTGTCTCAATGTTTGGTCAGGCAAAGAGTCCTGACCCGGCCGGTGTCATGTTCTACAATGTGGAGAACCTATTCAATCCTAAGCATAATGAGGGGAAAAATGATCTTGAATTTACTCCGGATGGTGATCGTCGCTGGAATCGTTTTCGGCAGATTAAGAAAGAGAATAATATTTGCCGGGTCATTCTATATGCCGGTAGATGGATTCCCCCGGTATTGATTGGTCTGTGTGAAGTTGAAGACCGAAAAGTTTTGGAAAGTCTGGTGTTTAATACCGGTTTGCAGCATCTTGATTATTCAATTGTTCATTTTGACTCTCCGGATAAAAGAGGGATTGATGCGGCGCTCTTGTACCGAAGCAATCGTTTTTCAGTTTTGGAAGCAGAACCTCACCAGGTGATTTTTGAAGAGGATAATCGTCCCACCAGAGATATATTGTATGTGAAGGGCGTTCTGGATGGCAGAGACACCCTGCATGTAATGGTGAATCACTGGCCATCGCGGTGGGGAGGTGAAATGGCCACAAGTAATAAGCGGATGGTGGCCTCTTCAGTGCTTAAAAATTTGTGTGATACTATTTTAAACCAAAATCCGACAGCTGCAATTATTGCCATGGGCGATTTTAATGACGGGCCTGAAGATGAGAGTCTCAGGAACCTGAAGTGCTGTTTGGAGAATATTGCCCTGAATTCGGATGGAGATGTGCCGGGAACCATAAAATACCGGCACGAATGGGATTGTTTTGATCAAATTTTGGTTTCTGAAAATTTGTTGCCCGGTGCCGGTAAATTGGCTCTTAAAGAGGAAAAGATGAAAATTATCAGTGCTCCTTTTTTGCTGGAGGATGATCCTGTTTATCCGGGCAAAATGCTTAACCGGACTTATCGCGGATTTGAATACCAGGGCGGGTTCAGTGATCATCTGCCCGTATATGTGGAGCTTGTCAGGCCTCCTGTGCCCTGATGCCATCTTTTTCCAAAACAATTTTCTTTTGCTTGTAAAGAGAACCTACTGCTTTTTTGAAAGCTTTTTTACTCATCTTCAGTAACAATCTTATCTCTTCGGGTGAGGAGCTGTCAGTAAGAGGGAGGAACCCATTGTTTTGGGTTAGTTTTTCCCGCAACTGTTCCACATTGTCATCGATGCCTCCGGCACCTATGGGGGACAATGAGAGATCTATTTTTTCGTCTTCACGGATACGGACAATATAGCCTGGTACTTTTTGACCTGTTTCGGGAGGTTCATGGGTTTGATCTTTGTAAATCAATCCCAGATGTGTTTGGTTGATAATGGCTTTGTAGCCTAACTCCGTGGCGCCCGCGATAATGAGGTCCACTTTGTCTCCCGGTTGATAATTGTGTGAGACATTGTCAAGAAATTTCTCAATTTTGGCAGAGGCTACAATCCGCTTGGTCTCATCATCAAGATAGACAAATACCAGATAGCTGTTTCCTTCCACCATCCTCACTTTTTGTTCCCTGAACGGGACCAGCAGGTCTTTGGGGAGCCCCCAGTCTAAGAACGCACCAACATTGGATACATCATTTACTTTCAGATAACCAAATTGTCCGACAGTGATGAGCGGTTGTTCGGTGCTGGCAACCAGACGGTCTTCAGAATCCAGATAAATGAAGACCTGTATTTCCTGTCCGGGTTTCAGATCGGACGTGACATAACGGTTAGGCAAAAGTATGTTGCCAAGATTTCCTCCGTCAAGAAAAGCCCCGAACTGAGACATTTCTGCAACTTTGAGCTTGTTGTACTGACCAATCTGAACCATATAGTAAGATTTGTTTTTATCTGTTTAATTGTTTCTTTGAGCATCAAAATAGAGGGCTGCCGCCCCAAGTACCTCAATGTTGGGGTTTGAGCTGACTTCGATTTTCAGATGTTCCACCGATTTTTCGAAAGGAAAACTGTTGAGGTTTTTTCTAAGTGATTCTTCAAAATAGGGGAAGAAATCTGCAACGGGACCGCTGATGACAATGAGTTCAGGATCAACGGAAAACATAACAGTCATGATGAAATTGGCAAAATCAAAACCAAATTGCTCCAGAATGGCCAGTGCAATTTTGTCTTGTTTCCGGGCTCTTTCCAACAGATTTTTGGGTTTTATACCGTATTTTACGTCGAAGTAGCCTGTGGTGCAGTAATATTCGAAGTTCCGATCTTTGTAGGGAATATACCCAAATTCACCTGCGCCACAATTAGAACCACTGTACAGGCGATTGTTCATTATAATTCCTGCACCTAAACCAACTCCTCCAACAATGGCTGCCATATTTCGGCACCGGGTACCTTTTCCATAATATTTTTCCCCGATGGCCAGGCAGTTGGCATCATTGTTTACGTATATCCCGGTTTTAAAATGCACTTTCAGGAGTTCTCCCAGATGCACTGTTCGCCACGATGGAATGTGCTCTACATTATAGACAATGCCTTTGTGGACATCAACCAGGCTGGGTACTCCGATTCCGATTCCGGCAATATCGGGTGTGTAGAGTCTGGAAATTGCATCAATAACCTGACTTAAAACAACCTCTTCTTCGGCCGTGTTGTCAATTTCAACTTCCAGATATTCATCTACTTTGTCATTAACAATCCTTCCGGCCTTGAGGTCTTTCCCTTCTAAAAAAACACCTATAACCGGTTCATCCGGACGGGTTAAGTCTTTTATCATGACCTTATTGATTATGGTTTCTGAATTGTTCCTGTTCGTAATAGAGACCTGCTGCTCCCAAAATTGCAACATCGGGTATTTCCGAGGGGATAATTTTCAGGTTTCTGATACTTTTGGCATATGGAAACGTTGCCAGTTCTTCTTTAAGCGAAGCTTCAAAAAAACGGTAAGAGCCTGAAACCGAACCTCCCAGGATTATTGCTGCCGGATCCACTGCAAAGATAATGGTTTTGATGGCATTCCCCAGATGTTGGCCGAATTTGCTGAACAGCTTCAGAGCTTCCGGGTCATTTTGTTCTGCCAGTAGGGCTGCTTCCTTTCCCTTCAAACCGCCCTGGTGCTCAAAATATTGGCCGCTGCAGTAATGTTCATAATTATTATCCAGATAAGGAATCATCCCAAATTCACCGGAGCCACAGTTCTGGTCCGGAAGTAGATGTCCGTTTTTGATAATTCCGGCTCCCAGCCCTGTTCCGATGATGAGTCCCGTGAAATCGTCAAAATCTTTTCCGGCACCAAAAAATCGTTCACCTGCCGCAAAGCAATTTGCGTCATTGTTGATGTAAACGGGTACGTTGAATTCTTCCTTCAGCATCCGGCCTAAGGGTATTTCCTGCCAGGACGGGATATTCTGAATGTCAAAAATTACACCTGTCTTGTAGTCCACAATGCCCGGTACTCCGATTCCGATCCCGGAAACCTGAGGGTTCCATACATCCCTGATGGTTCTCCGTAATTCTTCGTACACGATTTGGGGATCTTCCGTTTTAGGAACGAAATTCTTTGATATTTGCTCAATGTTGTCCTGATTTACCCTGCCGGCTCTCATGTTGGTGCCGCCCAGATCTACGCCTATGATTGTTTTTTGCATTATTGTTTTGCGTTCTTTGTTGTATTGAAGTCGGGAAATTTTATTGATGAAAATTTCCCGACTTTTCTGCTAATCCCGGATGTATTTTTGATTGTGTTCAGGTTTCTTAATTCTATCTTGACGTCTTCCAGTGCAAGGTTGTTTTGATCTACACTGCCCGAAATGGTTCGTTTTTCGCCCGGAAGAAGTGTAATGTAATTGTCTTCCCAAATCACAGGGAGAATCACTTCTCCCGAGTGTTTGTCAACGGCCTTCAATTCATTGAAGAAGGCCAGTTTGTTTTCAGAATTTTCCAGCGTGCAATGAAATAATATTTTTCCCTCTTCTGCTTCTTTCCTTATGTCAAGAGTCAGTTCCGGAGCAGCAAGCTCATTGATGGCAGAAAAATCTGCAAATTCAGAGGTGGGGGTGTGCACCCAGGTGGTGGCTTCGAAATCCGGTACATCTTCTTTGGTGGAGAGCCAATAGAAGTTATTGGCCAGCACTTTGCCGCTGTAATCCTTGATCCTCAGGTCCAAAAACCAGGTAGTGGACAGGTTGCTTAATTCAGGTAGTTCAAAAACCATATCTGTTTGGTTGGCCCCGATGGAGAAAGCGTGTTCTGCTGAAAATAAATTTTCGGAATCTGATGAGAAAATTTTAATCTCCAGGGACAAGTCTCCAAAACTATTCAGGTAATCATTGTTTACATAAATATTTTTGTCTTTGTAGTTGTAGATAGGTGTCAGTGGGGCTGCGGCCTTCTTTGTGCCATAGAAAGCTCCGTTGGGACGCAGATAGTAATCATAAAGTTGCCAGTACATCTCCGGCCAGGCTGAGTTCAGCATCCATTGGATAACACCTGTTGCCTCGTACTTGTTGACTGCAAAAGCTTCAAACATTCCACGTATTGCTTCGTAGCTGGAGATCTGATTTTTGAAGGTAAATTCTTTTAAAGAATGGCTTTCTCCGTAACGAGCGTTAAAAGCTTTGAGGTATCTGTCTATAGTCTGAAATTCATTTCTTCCAAAATGGTATTGCCACATGGAATCAATGGGCCAGTGATGCTCTTCGGGCAACATTTTTTGGATGCTTTCCACGGGTGGAATCTGAGGACCAGGTCCTGTTTCTGTATTAAAACCATAGGCTCCGCCATACAGCGTATCGGTGTACCAGTAAACCGGTGGTACCCAGTCGTAAGGTCCCAGCATTTTCACCCCTGACGGGCCACTTACTTCACTGGTGTTTTGGTGGCCACCAACCTCTACTCCCCGGCAGGTGGTCACAACTGGTGCATCGGGAGCAACTTCTGTCATGTGTTTATCGAGAATCTTCTCAAGATCGGGATGTGGCAATCTGTCACTTCCATAAGTCCATAAAAGCATGGCCGGATGATGACGGGTTCTTAAGACCTTCTGGCGGTAGGCGTTGGATTCTCGTTCGTACTCTTCGGGATAGATGGACATATATGGTCCTTCAGGTCTGCCACAGTAGCTTTCCCATTCCCATTGGCAGCTCCAACCGATCATAAGCATGATTCCCTGTTCGTCGCAATAGTTGTATAGGGTGTTGTTGTTGCCCCAGAATCCTTCAAGTCTGATGGTATTCAGATTCATGTGTTTTACATAGTCAATCTGAGCTTTTACTTTTTCATCGCTATCGGCCAACAGCATGTCATCAACCCATCCGCCTCCTTTTACCAGAAATTTTTGGCCATTCACTTTAAAGCCTCTGTGGCCTTCTTCTGTGAAATAGTCCTCTATCTGGCGTATTCCGAAACGAATTTGGACTGCGTCAGAAATTTGATTGTTTTCGGTGACGTTGACTTTCAGCGAATGTAATGGTTGATCTCCCAGGTTGTTGGGCCACCAGAGTTCCGGATTTGTAATCTGTAAAGAAGGGAAATCATCCGGGGTAAAGAATACTTCTTTTTCTTCTCCCGGAGCCAGTTTTATTTCTTTTGACAAGGTTTGATTAAAAAGTTCCGCTTTAAGAAGCCCATTCAGGGTGTCGGGCGTCAGATTTTGCGTGAAAACTGATATAGTGATTGCCGCTTTGTCCAGCGTTTCGGTATTCACTGATGAGCGAACATTTGGGTGGCTTAGGGAGATGTTTCCTGAGGTTTTAAGTCTTACCCCTCGCCAAAGCCCCATGTTGGCGTCGGGCGCTTCTGGATTCCAGTCCACAAATCCAAGCGTGAGATCCCCTTTTTGTGGAGGAGATACTTTGAGGGCAATGATGTTTTTTCCCGGGGTGAGGAAGGGGGAAATATTGAACTGATAAATGCCAAAAGCGCCCTCTATCTGGTTGGATTTACTGATTTTTTCTCCGTTAATCCACAGGTCTGCCTTGTAATTGATGCCTTCCAGAATCAGCTGATGGTTTAGTTTTATTTCGGATTTGGAAATGGTCAGCTCTTTTCGGTACCACCAGGGCTGCTTAAATGGGGTTTTGTCTGTTTTTTTAAGGCCCATATTGAAGTAGAGATCCTCGTAATGGCCATTTTGGCGAAGGCCGGAGAGCACTGTAGCCGGTAACTTAATTATTTCCGCTTGCTTGGGGGTAAAGCTACCGGTTGAAATGACGCTGTCGTTATCATCAGAGGCAGGGAAGAGTTCCCACTTTTCGTTGATGTAAACATCTTTGGCGATATCTTTTTTCTTATTGCAGGAGGAAAAAAAGATGGATGACATTGCTGTGAGGGTAAGAATGATACCAATTGTTTTCTTCATCAGTAAAGAATTTTAGTTTTTCCGGACAATAGTGATTTCTTTTTATTCATTTTATGTATCACAGTTGATACGGGCTTTGCCTTAATTGCCTTTGTTTATATGTTGAATTACAGTGTTTAATATTATACAAACATCATTAAAATAAACTATATGTGCAAGCGTTTGCATTATATTTTTCCAATTTATTTAGGCGGTGTTCTTTTAAGGCCGAAGGTCTATAAGCAATAGCCTGGGGCAACGCCCAGGAAAATTGAAATACCCTCCCCCCTCTCATTATTGGTCGCATCGCGACCAATAATGAGAGGGGGGGAAATGGAATGCCTCAAACCCCAGGGCGTTGCCCTGAGCTGTTGCTCTCAGGCTTTCAGCCTGTTTACATCGTACCTGTCTTATGTATAATCCAGGTTGAGTTTAAATGGATGTCCTGTGGTAAATTCAGAATGTCAATGTCAAATGATTTTTCTAACTTCTAAAAATTTAACGTTTTATTGTGTTTTTGCAGAAAAGGAATTTGTTGCTCAGATTTTCAGTTTGTTGACAGATCTACTCCATGCTCTCTGCCCTCATCTCTCTGCCCTCATCCCTCATGAGCTCACCTCTCAATTCTTGAGTAAATGAGCAATTTTTGCTAATGGCGTAACGCAGTAAACGGGCCTTTATGGACAGACACTTCTTAGTATGTTTTGCGGCTATTGACCGTTCATTATTTATTTCTGAACGAGCTGTTTCGAATGATGAGCTGAAAGGGTTTGATGGTGGTGTCGTTTTTTTGCTCTCCATGCTCAATTTCATTGAGTAGGTATGTCATGGAAGTTCTACCTGTGTCCCCGCCCGGAAGTTCAATTGAAGTAATCTGAGGTTCCACAAAATGCAGAGCCGGTTCACAAGTTAAGGAGGTCAGTGCTATTTCTTCAGGAATCGAAAGCTTTTGTTCTCTGATCAATTTGGAGACCACCAACGCGGCATGGCTGTTTGCTGTAATTATTGCGTCCGGTTTGATTTCAGCGTTGAGCCATATTCCTACCGCTTCAGCAATGTCCTCCTCTGTCAGATTTGTAGATAAATGAAACTGAGGAAGCAGTGGGAGGCCTGCTTTTTTTAAGGTATCTTTAAAAGCTTTGGCATGTTCCGAGTAAATATTGCAGGAGGAAGGTCCTCCCAGGTGAGCGATGTTTTTATACCCTGAACGTGCAAGATGTGAAACAGATTGTTGCATAGCACTGTAGTTGTCTATGACTACCTTTCTGCAAGAAAAATCGAAGCGAACCCGGTCGAACAAAACCATCGGTATGCCACCCGCCGAGAAACTTCGGAGGTGATCCGTGGTGGTGGTTTCGCTTGAAAGGCAGGCGATTACTCCGTCCACTCTGGTAGCGCTCATGGTGCGTAGAATTTCTTTCTCTTTATCAAAAGAGTCCTTTGTCTGAGCAACCAGAATCCGGTAACCTTTATTATAGGCGATTTCTTCAATGCCATTGATGACTTCACTGTAAAAGAAATTGTTGAGAAAAGGAATGACTACACCAATGGTATTGGTACGGCTTCGTGACAGACTTGAGGCAACCATGTTCAGGTTGTATCCAAGCTTTTCGGCCTTCTCAATTATTTTTTGTTTTGTAAAATCACTTATTTTGGGACTGTTGTTCAGAGCGCGGGAAACGGTTGAAGGTGCTACATTTAATTCGCGTGCGATATCATTGATTGTAATTGAAGATTTTGCCATTATTCTGTTTTTCAGGATATTCTTATACAAAAGTAGTAAAACATCCGATTTATTCAGAATTTAGGAGATAGATGCTTTTCAGGATTTGTATATGGGGTCTTGGAGGTGTTAATAAATAGAAAATTGGGATTTCTCTCAATTAAAGTGGTAACTTTGCCGATTGGATAAAAAATATTTCATTATGTCAGTTGCAAATGAACGTCCCAGAAAGGTGACGACACACGTTTTGAGTGAAATGAAGATGAAAGGTGAGAAGATTTCCATGCTCACCGCTTATGATTATTCTATGGCCAGCATCGTTGATCAGGCAGGGCTTGATGTGGTATTGGTAGGCGATTCGGCCTCCAATGTGATGGCCGGATGGGAAACTACCCTTCCCATAACTCTTGATCAGATGATTTATCACGGAGCATCGGTGGTGAGAGCTGTAAAGACGGCACTTGTGGTGGTGGATCTTCCCTTTGGTTCTTATCAGGGTAATAGTCGTGAGGCACTTCACTCTGCTATTCGCATAATGAAAGAGACAGCAGCAGATGCCATCAAGCTTGAGGGGGGTGTGGAAATCGTGGAATCTGTAAAACGTATTCTTTCTGCGGGGATTCCCGTGATGGGACATTTGGGACTTACCCCACAGTCTATCCATAAATTCGGTACCTATACCGTTCGTGCACGTCAGGAGGAAGAGGCTAAAAAGCTTATTGAAGATGCTCACTTGCTTGAGGAGGCCGGTTGTTTTGCTTTGGTTTTGGAAAAGATTCCGGCAAAACTGGCAGCCCAGGTGGCTTCCGAGCTAAAAATTCCCGTGATTGGCATCGGTGCCGGAAACGGGGTGGACGGACAAGTGCTGGTGGTACATGATATGCTTGGCATAAATCAATCATTTTCACCCAGGTTCTTGCGCCGTTACCATAATCTGTTTGCTGAAATTACCGGGGCTGTCCGGAATTATATAGAAGATGTGAAGTCGGGTGATTTCCCCAACGAGCGGGAGCAGTATTAAAGGTTGGTTGTTAGCCCGATATCAGCCTGTTTTTCGTGCATAGCTTTGTGCGATATTGAATAACAAAGAAAATTTCACCATGGACTTAGAAGTACTTTACGAAGATAATCACCTGATTGCTATAAATAAAACCGGTTCAGACCTGGTGCAGGGCGATGAAACCGGTGATGAACCACTTAGTGATAAGGTAAAAACTTATCTGAAAAAGAAATACAATAAGCCGGGGGATGTGTTTCTTGGTGTTGTGCACCGGCTCGACCGGCCGGTGAGTGGCGTGGTTTTGTTTGCCAGAACCAGCAAAGCGCTGAGCCGCATGAATAAAATGTTTCAGGAGAAAGAGGTCAAAAAAACTTATTGGGCGGTGGTAAAAAATCTGCCCCCTCAGGATGAGGATGTTTTGCATCACTTTATGCTTAAGGACAGTAATAATAATAAGTCTTATGCATTTCCTAAAAAAAGGCTGGGGGCCAAAGAGGCAGTCCTTAAGTATCGCTTAATCTCCAGTACTTCGAACTATCACCTGCTGGAAGTTGATCTTCAAACGGGGCGTCATCATCAAATTCGCAGTCAGCTGGCCAAAATCGGTTGTCCCATCAAAGGTGACCTGAAATATGGGTTTTCACGTTCCAACAAAGGGGGCGGGATTTCCCTGCATGCAAGGCGGATTAATTTTATCCATCCTGTAAAGCAGGAACCTGTTACCATTGAAGCCCCTGTGCCGAAGGATGACAATCTTTGGCAGGAGTTTGAGAATGTGATGAAGGGGTGAGGTGGATGTTAACTCAACTCCCGAACCAGTTGATTGATCTTGTCATGTTTTAGCCTTGAAACGGAGTCGCTTACTCCGGCTATTTTTCGTGTCATCGCTTTTTCAATAAAATTCATCTCTTCGAAGAGATATTCCCCGCCAACCAAATGACAACTTTTGGCGTGGTTGCGTAAATCTTCGGGGAAGGCTCTGTGCATTTGCTCCTCTGCTTCCTCTTCAAACATGCAGCAAAGAAACAACCCCAGATGTTTCCGTAGCAGCAGGTTTCGGTGTGATTTTAGAAATTTCCTCAATGATTTACTGATGGTTCCGGCATGGATGGAACCACCTACGATTATTTTGTCGTATAACTCGAGGTCTGTTTCTTCTTTCTGTCCGGCCATTATAAGTGTTACTTCATTTGGCGAAAGCAGACCGGCTATCTCTTCTGCTACTTTGCGGGTTGTTCCATGCTTTGAGGTATAGATGATTGCTGTTTTCATTTCACTGATTGTTATGACTTTAAAGGTTTAGATTTAAAGCCGGATCGATGATGTTTCGTTGTTTTCAGTTCCTCGTTATACAAAAATATTAAAGTTGGCCGGACTTCCTTTCTAAAGATTGAATTTTTGTATTTTCTAATTTCTGTAAAAGCTTTTACTAGTGGCCGGAGAAACATGTTTTTTGAAAGGAGATTGCTTCGCTTTGCTTGCAATGACACTGTCTTTCATGTTTTAAGCTGGGTTGGTAGGGATTGATTTTCGGCTTTACCGAAAATCAATCCCTACCAACCCTAAATATCCTTTAAAGTCCCGTTCATTGCGAACGTAGTGAAGCAATCTCAAATTTTTAACCGGACACCAATGAAAGGCTTTATATTTCTCTTTAAAAACCTTTGTGGGAAACAGGATTACAGCGATTTTAGGATTTTGGGTGTTTACAACTCCGTTTTTTTGTGTAACTTATTCAAGTTAGATTTTTAAATTCTTAACTTATGAGCATCCGGGATGAATTAAACCAGGCTCAACATAAGATTGCCCGGCTTGAAAAGCAACTTGCCGGGGTACAAGCCAGGGAATATGATCTTCTGAATATCATCAGTAAACTAGACAGTCATATTTATCGAATTATCAAGGAAAGCGGTGAGTATTATCCCCGGTTCAGTGAGGGAGGGATTGCCCGAAAATACAATTTTCAGACTCACCAGCTTGGAGGAAAATCCCTGAGATCATTGCTGGGAGATGTTGCTTATTTTCAGTTAAAGCCACATTATGATGAAGCATTTAACGGTGACCCAACGGAATACAGGGGGTTTTTACATGATAATCGTTATTATTCTGTAAAGTTGGTGCCTTCGAAAGAAAATGATGCTGGAGAGGTGATTGAGGTGGTGGGGATTACACAGGATATTACCGAGATACACAAATCAGAGGAAGAGGTTCAGAAGGTGTCTGATGTTTTGAACCGAATTATTGAGCATAACCCTTATAGTATTCAGATCCTGGATAATGAAGGGTATCATATTCGATCCAATAAAGCCTTTATGGATCTTTTTAAGACAGAACCGGACAAAGGATGGTCGATTCTGAAGGATGCCCAGATTAGAGGTGGTGGATTGCAGGAACAACTCTCAAAGGTTTTTAATGGTAAGGTGATTCAGACTCCTCCTATTTGGTACAATGCACACCTGGTGGATAATAGATATCCTGATAATCCCAGATGTATTGGTTCAGTAATGTTTCCGGTTTTCCTTTCCGACGGTAATCTTGAATATATTGTGTTGATGCATGAAGATATTACCCACCGGATAAATGCAGAGGAAAGCCTGATGAAAAACAGTGAGCGGATGCGGCATATGCTCTCTTCCAATCCGGCTGTTATTTATACTTCCGAAGCTAATTCTCCGTTTCAATGGACTTTTATTAGCGAAAATGTCACTTCACTTACAGGATTTCAGCCTTCCGATTTTTTGCAAAATGACAGTTTTTGGACAGATCATTTGCATCCGGATGATCAGGAAAAGGCGATTCCATTATTGGAGAAGTGTATTGAAAAGGGACATTGTGTGACGGAATATAGGTTTCGTTGCAAGAATGGAAACTATATCTGGATGCTGGACGAGACCCGGCTCATTTATGATAAGGAAGGTCAGCCTGTTGAGATGATTGGTTACTGGGTAGATATTACCAACCGGAAAAAAGCAGATCAGGAGTTGTTGCTGGCCAAAGAAAAGGCTGAAGAATCTGATCGTCTGAAGTCAGCTTTTCTGGCCAACATGAGTCATGAAATCAGAACACCTATGAACGGTATCCTGGGATTTGCCGATTTGTTGAAAGATCCGCATCTGACGGGTGAGGAGAAAGAAGAATATGTCGGAATTATTCGAAAAAGCGGACACCGGTTAATGGGAATTATCAATGACCTGATCAATATTTCTAAAATTGAATCGGGCCAGATGGAATTGAAACCTGAGCCTGTGAACATCAATCAGCAGATGACTTATTTGTATAAATTCTTTTTGGTAGAGGCTAAAGGAAAGAATCTGCAATTCGAAAAATATTGTCCCATGGATGATTCTGAAGTTTTTGTAACCACCGATAAGGAAAAATTGTATGCCATTCTGACCAATATGATCAAGAACTCTATTAAGTTTACCCATCAGGGAGGCATTAAATTTGGCTATCAAAAGAAAGGTCAATTTTTTGAGTTTTTTGTGTGTGATACAGGTATCGGAATCAGCAAGGAGAATCAGCAGGCTGTACTGGAGCGCTTTATACAGGTTGATTCCGGGTATTCAAGCGGTTATGAAGGGGCCGGATTGGGTTTGTCTATTTCAAAGGCCTATATCGATATGCTCGGAGGCAAAATAAGAATTGAATCAGAATTGAGTAAAGGCAGTACTTTTTTCTTTACGATTCCTGCCCGGTGACAGAAAAAATGAAAAAAAAGGTAGGGTAAAATCTTTTTCATGCGGTATCTCTATAAAAGCTATTGTTAAAAACCGATTTTAAAATTAAAGCCATGAAAAAGTTATTATTTAGCTTGATGCTGGGATCCGCGATGATTTTTACGGGTTGTAATGAGGATGATGAGATCATCCCGGCCAGTGATTTTGTAACACCTGATTTTTCAATGACAGTTGAGTCAGTGATTACTACTGATGTTGCCATTCAGGACGCTATCGAATCAGTAGATTATGAAGTGGATCTTTTTTCCGGAACTGCTGCTACTCTGGAAGGACTGAGTGCGGATGCCGGAACAAGTGCTGATTTGAAATCAGGAACCGGAGATCAATACCGGAATCGCTACAGATTGGGCGAAGCTCCTGATGTGAATGTTGATCAGAATGATGGTGATTTTCCGAAAACCATAACACTGGATTATGGCGAGGAAACAGAACTGGAAAACGGAAGAATTATCAGCGGGTTGGTGGAGATTGTTATCTCTGCTCCAATGAACACTGAAGGTGCAACTCGTACCGTGACATTTACCAGTTTCAGCGTTGATTCATTGGTGATTAACGGAACCATTACCAAAGAGCTTGTTAGTCTTGATGACGGCCGTGTAGTACATATTGTACGTGATCTTGTGGTGACTTTGCCCGACGGAACTGAGGTTGAATGTTATGCAGATCTTGAGCGTACCTGGAATCAGGGGATGGGTACTCCCTTTAATTTTGGTGATGATCAAATGAGTATCACCGGATTTGCCAACTGCCAGGATTCTGATGGCAATGAATACCGTCGTGAAATCCGTCAGGCATTGCAGCTCAGGGGCGATTGTCGCTATATTGCAGAGGGTGAAGTGATGTATTCTGCAAATGGCCTGGCTTTTGGTTCTCTGAATTATGGTGATGGTACCTGTGACAATACCTGTGAAATGACAGCTTCCAGAGAGCAAAAGCGATTTGCCGTCGGTAAACGTGTCAGGGAACAAGCCGGGAAAGGTGGTCAGAATTAGTTAGTACAATAATGTAAATTTAATTCCGGGTGTGACACGAGAAGATTTTAAATCCTTGTTTGATGCGAATTTCAATGGACTGCGCAATTATCTTTATTACCGGTCGGGAGACAAAGAGCTCGCCACCGATATTGCTCAGGAGTGTTTTCTCCGCATCTGGGAAAAACAGCCAAAAGGAGACCCTGCCAAATTAAAGGGTCTCCTCTTTAAAATAGGACACGATATTTTTATTAGTGAGTACCGACACGCTCAGACTGTTGCCAATTTTGCTTTTCAAAACAATGACCATCGGGAGGAGTCAGATTCCCCACAGGACGAATTACAATACCAGGAACTGGAAGCAAAATATCAGCGGGCCTTGCAATCAATGTCAGATAAGTTGAGGGTGGTTTTCCTTATGAGTCGCGAAGAGGAACTTAAGAACCGTGAAATAGCAGAGCGACTTGGGGTTAGTGTCAAAGCAGTGGAGAAAAGGATGACCAAGGCGCTTAAGTTTCTAAAGGAGACTCTTTTATGATTTTTCTACTGATGGATTTTTAAAATAAAGAGATGCAAAAGCATAACTTACATAAAAGCTCTGAAAAATCCGACAGATTCAACGATCTTCCCGGACTGGATCTATCCTACGAAAGATCTGCGGATAAGGTTTGGAGCGAATTGTCCCAAGTTATCCAATCGGATAGAACAATCACTCCGGAGCCGGTATCTTCCCCTTTTTTACAGCAAATCTGGTGGGTTGCTGCTGTTATTTTGGTACTGCTTGGATCCGGAATGTTTATGAAATTGTACACTACTGATGTTGTTGCTACGTATGGAGAACATATTACCGCAAAGCTGCCGGATGGTTCCTCTGTGGAATTAAATGCCGGTTCCCGGGTTAGTTATCAGCCCTATTGGTGGTTTATGAACCGTGAGGTGGAGATGACAGGAGAGGTTTTCTTTGACGTAAGAGAAGGGAGAAAATTTAGTGTGAAATCTTCTTACGGAACAACTTCTGTGCTGGGAACAACTTTTAATATTTATGCCCGGAATGACGATTATCAGGTGACCTGTTATTCGGGTAAAGTGCGGGTGGAGGCCTCCAAAAGCGGACATTTATTGGAAATAACGCAGCTGGAGCAGGCAACCCTCACAAATGAGGGCGGTTTGCGCCTATCGGTTTTAAAGAACAGGGAAGAAGTGGTTTCGTGGAGAAATGAGATGTTTATGTTTACTGCCACGCCTATAGAAAAAGTATTTGGTGAAATAGAGCGTCAGTATGCAGTTGAGATTAAGCTCGATGACCTTCCGGATTATCTTTATTCAGGAAATTTCTCACGTAAGGAGTCTATCGACCGGGTGTTGAAAATGGTTTGTCGCCCTTATGGATTGATATATCAGAAAACAGATAATGGATATCGAATAACTGAATGACTAAAAATTTATAGACGGACTCTAAAATGCCGGTTAAAAGAGGGTTGTTGATTCTTTTATTAATGTTTTACCTTGGCTTGTCTCAACTTCAGGGGCAGGAATACAGGGTTGAGTTCACGGAAAAACCGCTGAACAGGGCTCTTATTGAACTTCGTCAGCAATATTCGCTTCGTTTTTCCTTTGATGACCGTAATTTGTCTGCGTATTTTATTTCTGTATCCGGAACTTTTTCTTCGGTGGATAAATTGCTGAATGCTCTGTTGGCCGGGTTACCGCTTCAGTGGGAGTTAATGGGGAATGTGTATGTTATCTTTCAGGGGGCTAAGGGTATTCAGCCTTCCCGGTTTTTAATTGCAGGCCAGGTGCTTGAAAAAGGAACAGGTGAGCCCCTGGCTTTTTCACATATTCAGATTGGCGATCATAGTCTTGTCACCGATGTTAAAGGATCTTTTAGTTTTGTTTCCGATGAGGATTCGGTTTTTAGTATGAAAGCATCCCACCTGGGATGTTTTGTCGTTGATATACTTCTGGCACCGGGGAGCAATCACAAAATTTTTTTGACACCCTTTTCTTACGATTTGCCTGAGGTAATTGTCAGGGACAATATTGTTGCCCGGTCGGTTCAGGTGGGTGAGCGTCCCGGACTCATCAGCCTGAATACCTATATTGCTGATTACTTGCCCGGGAATGGCGACAATTCCGTTTTTAACCTGTTGCGTCTTCAGCCCGGAGTTGTAGCTGCCGGAGAGCAGGCCGGTGATCTGATAATCTGGGGTAGTTACGAGGGCACCAGCCGGGTTAAGTTTGATGGAATGACCATTTGGGGGCTGAAAAATTTTAACGACAACATCAGTGCCATCAACCCTTTTATGACAAAGAGTGTGGAGGTTTTAAAGGGAGGTTTTGATGCTTCTTTTGATGATGTAGCAGGTGGATTGGTAAATATTGCAGGAAAAACCGGCAAGAGGCAACGGGCTGGTTTTCATTTTTTTATCAACAACGAGACTTTGAATGGAATGGTGGAAACACCTTTGTCTGAAAAATCATCTTTAACGTTGGCATATCGGCAAACGTATTATGATTTGTTTGATGCAGAGGATGTTGATAACAGTGACCTGGAATATCGAATAGCGGTAAAACCTGATTATCGTTTTCGTGATTTTAATGCCAAATATGCTTCTCATCAGGATGACGGAAGCTTGTTCTACATCAGTCTTTTGGGTGGAGATGACGATTTTTCTTACACGGCAGAGCAGGAGCGACAGCGAAATACCATATATCAAAGCACTTCGGAGGAGAATCATCAAATAGGAGGAAGTGTGTATTGGGGCAAAAACCGAAAAAATGGCGACCATTTTCAGATCAAAGGCGCCTGGTCCGGCCTTTTTTCCACCTATGGTGTGGAGCGTAACATCTCCAATAACCGTTTCAATCGTCAGTTTTCCGGAATTGACAAGAATACTGAAACCAATGTGGGAGAGGGGAACTTAAAATTTGATTATGGTTTTCAATTGCTGGATAATCAAAGAATCTCATTTGGACTTGAAGGCATAAGCAACACCTTGTCTATTCAAGAAGATTCTTCCAATCTCACAGTTCTGGATTCAGAGTACTCGGCAATGCGGATTGCCGGATTTGTAAAGGATAAAATACCGTTGCTGCCAAGGATTGTTTTTCAACCGGGACTCAGATACAATTATTCTTTTTATACCTCTTCAGGATATCCGGATCCCCGCCTGGAGCTGATTTATGAGTCCCAGGGAGCTTTTTCTGCCAGTGCTGCCTGGGGTGCATATCATCAGTTTATTGTTAAAAGTTCGCTGTATGATGAAACGGGAAACTTCAGATATGTATGGACTTTGGCTGATGGAGAGGATATTCCGGTTCTGGAGGCGCAACATTGGGTGATGGGGGCTTCCTGGAAAAGGAATGATTTCACAGCAAATGTTGATGCCTTTTACAAAACGGTGAACGGTCTGACTCGTTATGTGCGCTTCAATCAGTCGGAAGAGAGTGTGTACAAAGGAGAAGGCTACAGTCTTGGAGTGGATGTGTTTTTGAAGAGAGATTTTAATGCGAATACCATTTGGATTTCCTACTCCCTTGCACAGGCAAAAGAACGGTTTTCTTATTTTGTGCAGGATGACTATCGCCGTGCCCCTCACGACCAGCGGCACGAGCTGAAAATTGCAGGGTTGATGAGGTTTTTTAAGCGCTTCCATTTTTCTGCTGCTTATGTTTATGGAAGCGGGTTCCCCTTGTATGCCAACTATTTGAGTGAAGAATATACGGAACCCGATTATTCCCGTCTGGATGTGGCTTTGTTTTACCGGTTAATGCGAGGGAATGTTAAAGCACAGGCAGGTATTTCGTTGCTTAATGCACTTAATCACTACAATGTAAAGTACATTAGTTTTGAGCAGATTCCTCTTGACCAGCTATATACGGCATACATTGATGCTGAAGCGGTAACCTTCACTCCCCTGTTGTTTCTGAAATTTGAGTTTTGAGAAAGGGGCAGAAATTTGTTTCCTGATGATGTTTCTGAGTTTATTTTATTGACTTTTTCTTCAAAAAGGGCTTAGCTTTAATTAGAAGTTTCTGTCCATAAAGTACCACTTGCGTCGTTACGCTTGCCGCCAAAATACTCATTTACGATTAGTAAACTCCGTTTTTGGCGGCTTCGCTAGCCTGGCAATTGGCACTTTCTGACCAGAAACAGCTCTAAAAACAGAAGTTGCTTAGTTTATGGACAAGCACTAAATAGAGTCTGTCTATAAACTAAGCAAAGTTTCTCAAGTTCGCTGTTTCTGTTCAGAAAGTTCCGTTTACAAGGCTTGCCATTAGCGGAAATGCGGAGTTTACTTGAGTAAATGAGCAATTTCCGCTAATGGCGTAACGCAGTAAACGGGACTTTATGGACAGAAACTATTTAAACTCAAAATGGCCTTTCTTATGCGTATCACGATCGCCTACAATCTGCGCAGTGACGATTCAGAAGCTACTGCGGAGCTGATATCTGCCGAAGATATCGACCGGATTTACAAAACCATCAGCAGTCTGCAACACACCGTTACTGTTGTGGAAGTATCGGGTAAACCGAATGAGGTCATTGAACGGCTTCTGGATAGTGAACCGGAATTGATCTTTAATCTGGCCGAAGGAACCATCGGAAGTTCCCGGGAAGCTTTTTATCCCGGACTTTACGAACAAATGGGGGTGCCGTTTACCGGAGGAAATGCCTCGTTGCTGCACTTAAATCTGGATAAGCATTTGGCAAAAACGGTCCTCGCTTCACGAGGAATTCGGGTTCCACAGGGTGTTTTGCTTACTCCAAAGGATAATATTCTTCCCGATGGACTTAATTATCCGCTTATCATTAAGCCAAATTCCGAAGGGTCAAGCATCGGTATTTCGCAGGATTCGGTGGTGGAGACCCCCGAGGCAGCTAAAAAACGCATCCGGGAGATGCTGAGCCATTATCCTGCAGGGTTAGTGGTGGAGGAGTTTATTACCGGACGTGAACTCAGTGTCCCGTTTCTTGAAAATTATCCCGGGAAGATTCTCGATATTGTTGAGCATACCTTCGACCTGAGCAAAACAGGAGGGAAATACAACATTTACGATTATGGATTAAAGCAGGGAACTTCTGCCGCTGATTCCGTGCATGTTGTTTGTCCTGCCCGTATCAATGCTCAGGAAGAAAAGGCAGTTCTGGAAATGGCCCGGCAGGTATTTGATATCATGACCTGTCCCGACCTGGGGCGTGTGGATATCCGTCTGCATTCCAATGGTCAGCCCTATTTTATAGAACTCAACCCATTGCCCAGCCTGCATCCCGATGCATCACTGATGATGGCAGCCGGCACCCGGGGATTGGAGTTCCGGGAAGTTATCCGGTTAATAATCCGGTCTGCTGCCCGACGGTACAGAATTCCTTTGCGTCAGCCCCGGAAAAGTGTGACAAGTGATTACCGGTCAGGAGAACAAAGACCGACTGCCAGAGAATTGGGCATTCAGGTGGGGCGGTTACAACCCGGCATCCAAAATGCCATTACAGATGTGAAGGGGGTACGCGTGGGGCATTTTACACGTATTGAGGATAATGTTCAGCTTCCCGGGCAGATGGAAGCTACCAGTGTGCGAACCGGTGTCACTGCGATCCTGCCTGCCGGTCATGCTTATACAAATCGTTTGGTGGCAGGCGGCTTTATTCTTAATGGGGTGGGCGAAATGGCCGGATTGACACAGGTTATCGAAACCGGATGGCTCGAAACGCCTGTAATGCTTACCAATTCACATTCGGTGGGACGTGTACATGCCGGAGTAATCAATCAGATGATAAAGAAATATCCCAGCCTGGGAACCGAAACGGATGTGGTTCTGCCGGTTGTAGGAGAAGCCGATGACTCATTTTTGAACGATGTACGGGTAGGGAGTTGCAGTGCTCAGGACGCCACAAGGGCCATGGAAGCAGCTACCGAGAAAGGTTGTCTGCAGGGGTCGGTGGGGGCCGGCGTGGGGATGACCAGCTTTGATTTTGCTGGGGGTATCGGAACGTCCTCTCGCATCATTGATATGCCCGAAGGTGGTGGATTTACCGTGGGTGTATTGGTATTGTCCAATTTTGGGAAGATGCGGAATCTGACCATTGACGGGGCTGTAGTGGGAAAACAGCTGGACAGTGAATTTGATTATGCAGGCCGCCGCGAAATGTCTGAGGGTTCAGTGATTGTTGTGGTGGCCACCGATGTGCCGTTAATCAGCAGTCAGCTGAACCGCCTTTCCAAACGGGCTGCCCTGGGATTGGGGAGAACAGGTAGTTATGCAGCTTCAACCAGTGGGGAGATTATCGTGGCCTTCAGTACCGGAAACCGAAAGCCGCGACCATCGCCTTCAGGCAGTAATTTTATTACGCTGAAATGTATTTCGGATTATCACATCAATCTGGTATATGAAGCGGTGGTGGAAGCCACAGAAGAGGCAGTGCTCAATGCCATATTTTGTTCTGGCGGAATGAGCGGTCGCCTGCAGCGCTGGTGTCCTGCCATTCCCCACGATCGGGTACTCGAGATTCTGCATAAAGGAAATGGGTAAATCGGGCTAAATCAAGTAGAGGTGTTCAAAAATAGAATTTTTAGGATCGGTTGTTCTCTGAACAGGTTTGGCGGATTCTTTGGCAAGCAAAGCAGCTAAGTTGAGCGCCGATCAGATAATGGACACAGAATGGCGGATCGGAATCCGCCAAACCTGATAATGCAATAGGTAAAGTAGTCAAGAATCTCTGGGTGGTTAATGTTCAGTATTTTTTTTATCAGTAAATAATTTATCTAACCTGGTTTATTCGTAAGTTTTTGTTGTGAGATGTTGAAATGCCAATAAATTAGGGCAACCGCAGATAAAATTGATGAAGGAAATAGTAAACTATTTTCAAGTCACTTTTATCGAGGACGCCTGAATTTAGCAGGCAGTTGAACATCGTAACAGATAATTTATGAATAAACTATGCTAAGTTATTGGTCTGATGGAACTCGCATGGTTGATTGTTTACATTCTCTTTTGAGGCAATCGTTGCCTTGCCTGTTTCATTGGTGTCCGGTTTGTGAATTGAGATTGCTTCACTACGTTCGTAATGACGAGCCTTTGCAGGATATTGAGGGGTGGTGGGGTCATTGCAGACAATCGTGATTTTTTTAATAAACTTCTGCCTTAAAACTCATTATCTTATTTTAAATCTCTAACTTCTAATCTCTAACATCTAATTCATGATCGTCATAGAAAAATACAACGACAGTCTTCACAATCCCTACTGGAAATTTCAGCTGGGACCTGAGGCTTACGAAATTAAGGACACCCCCATGCGGGTGGAAGCAATAAAAAAAGTACTTCGGGAAGATAAACGCTTTAAGTTTGTCACTGCCAGGGAGTTTCCCGAGCGGTACATTGCCAAAATTCACCCCTATCACGATTACATCAAAAAAACGGCAGCGTCGATGAAGGAGGGTGAGGAGTTTTATCCCGATTTATTCCCGGGAGAAGGAGCACATCTGCCCAAGGTAGTGGATTCCCCGCTGTGGGGAGGTATCTGGTGTACCGATGCGGTGACGCCCATTACTCAAAAAACCTATGATGTTGCCAGAGCTTCGGCAGAGACAGCCCTGACAGGGGCAGAGATGCTGCGCGACCACAAACAAAACCGGGTTTATGCATTATGCCGGCCATCGGGCCATCATGCCGGACCACGGGTGTTTGGGGGTTATTGTTACTTCAATAATGCAGCAACAGCTGCTGAGTATTTGTTGCCCTCGGGGACGGTGGCCATTGTCGATCTGGATTTTCATCATGGAAACGGCACTCAGGAATTCTTTCAGGAAGTGAAATCTGTTTTTACTGCTTCTATTCATTGCGATCCTTCCATTGAATATCCTTATTTTTGGGGTTATGCTGATGAAAAGGGGAAGGGACAGGCTGTGGGAACCAATCACAACGAGCCGCTTCCCAAAAAGACGGAACTGCACGAATATCTTAAGGCTGTGGGGCGAATTGTAGAGAAAATCAGAGCCTATCAACCGGCTTTTTTGATTATTGCTGCCGGTTTCGATACACACGAAGACGATCCCATCGGGGGATTTAATTTGCATACCCACGATTATTTTGAGATCGGAAAAGCGTTTAGTTTGCTCAATATACCAACATTAATTTGTCAGGAAGGGGGATACAATACAGCAACTGTTGGCGAGTGTGTTAAGAACTTTTTGCTGGCGTTTTAGAAGTAACATAATTGTTACGCAATTATTTTTTTGTCCACGAATTTTACGAATTTTGGAGGATGTCAAAAAAGTTAAAGTTTCAGAAAACCGAAAACCATCCTTGCTAACGCAAGTGTGTATTTCAAAAATTAACACAGAGCACGCAGAGTTTATCACAGAGACGCACAGAGAAAAAATGGACTTTTTAGACTGCCTCATTAAACGGCATCGCCGTTTTTAAATAAAACTGTTGCTCGGCTCTGCCGCTTTTTTTCAGGAAAACAGTTATTTAGCCCAGTTTATCCGTTTTATTGCAAGGATTGATAAAAGCAAAATGTTTTTTTAAGGCGTTATCGAACTCACTTTGTTTGTTTCGGGTGATCTCCACGGACAGGCACCAATGCTTTGGCTAAGTTTTAGTATATTGGAGACATTGGAAAAGTAAATAAAAACAACTAAATGTTGAAAAGAATTAAGGAAAAACTATCGTGGCGTAATGGGCTGTTGGTTGTGGGTGGCTTGCTGATTGTTGCCTTTTTTGCATATATCTTGTTCAAAATTCTCGTGCCCCATGCAGGCAGCCCTGTCATAATTGCTGATATTAATACTGCCGATTCTATTGTGATCCATTCTGACAGTGTGGTGAAACCGGTCCTTTATTCACACGTGCCTGACTTATCAGAACTGTCTGTCAAAGACCGCAAGAAGCGATTTATTCATCTGATGCTGCCGGCAATTCTTCTGGCACAAGAGAAAATAGCCGTCGAACGGATTCAGGTTGAGCAACTTCTTGAAAATGCGAAGGAGCAAGGTTTTTCTTCCGAAGACAGCGTAAAGCTGAATCGTTTTTTGGAGAAGTTTAATGCCCAAAACGAGCGGGATTTGCTCAACCGTCTGCATCCGCACCCCTTAAGTATTATCCTTGCACAGGCTGCCATTGAGAGCGGATGGGGTAGTTCCAGGTTTTTTAAAGAGGCCAACAACGCTTTTGGAATTTGGTCCTACAACAGTAATGAGCCGCGCATTGTGGCGGGTGAGTCGCGAGGTGAGGACGCGATTTTTCTGAGAAGCTATGACACACTTTTCGAATCGGTTTATGATTATCTTCTGGTGGTAGCAAGGGGGCATGCCTATAGGGATTTTCGAAATATCCGAAGGAAATCTCAAAATCCGTATCGGTTGATCTGGTTTTTAAGCAATTATTCCGAGAAACGTCTGGGGTATGTTTCATCTCTGAGAACAATAATCGAATTCAATGATTTTATTCAATATGACCATTACCGGTTGGAGAAAATTGATAGAAATGATGAAAACTGGAAGAAATTGCTGGATTCATAGATTTATAATTTTCATTTTCTTGCCATTAACTGCTGCTTGCGCTGGCAATACATCAGGAAACAGTTCTGCCGATAACCCCGGGGAACCTCTTTGGCAACTGGTGAACAAAGATTTTGAAGTGGTAAGTCTGGTTTATCATCGGTTTGGTGATGCCCGGTATCCCTCCACCAATACTTCTGTGTCGGTTTTTGAAAAACATTTGAAGTATCTATCCGACAATGGATTCAAATCCTACACGGTTAGTGAGCTGCTGAATGATACATCCGGGCTGGCTGACGATAGAAAAAAGGTGCTCATAACGATTGATGATGGTTTTGCTTCTTTTTATGAAAATGGCATTCCTCTGTTGGGAAAATACAAAATGAAAGCCACGTTATATGTTAATACCGAAAGTGTGGGGTGGGGCGATTACATTAGTTGGGACCAGTTGAAGGAACTCATGGAGAAAGGGGTGGAGATAGGTAGTCACTCGCATCGGCATAATTATTTTGTGGATGAACCCGATTCTTCAAGAGCCGACATTTTTGAAGCAGATTTGCTGAAAGCGGAATCTCTTTTCGAGGAGCATTTGGGAATGATTCCCAAAACTTACGTTTATCCTTATGGAGAATTTTCTGCCGAGATGGTGGAGGTGGTAAAAGACCATGATTACCTTATTGCTTTCGCTCAAAATTCGGGAGTAATGAACAATGCATCTCATCCTTATGCCGTACCCCGCTTTCCGGTGGCCGGCAGTCATGTTTCCATGGAGCAGTTCATCAGCAAAGTGAATATGCATCCGGTTAGAGTTGGTAAAGCCGAACAGTTGCCTCTAATTGTAGCTTCAGGAGAGCAAATAGATTATTCAATAGAGCTTACCGGTGACAATTTGGGCGGTCCGTTTAATTGCTTTATAGGCGGGAAATCATCTCCCCAAGCCGTCAGACGTGATGGAGATCAGCTAACTTTTTCCTTCAGCGTGCCGGCAGGCAGACGACGTACTCCGGTTACTATTACCACCCGTGACAGTGACGGTCAGTGGTATTGGTTTTCGCGGCTGTTGATAAATCCGGAAGTGGAGGAGTAGAGGCATGGAGCTTGGGGCTTGGTGCAGAGAGAGACGCGTTGAGCCATGAGCTACAAGCCAATAGCTTAATTCTTAGTTAATGGCTTTTTGTTGTTAGGGCAAATAGCTTGGGATATGGTATTGTCACAATGCTTTTCAGGGGAACCAGCACCTACGGGGGACCAGTTTGGTGGTAAAGGCGTTTCTATGAATGGAAAATTACGGATGAACGGAACAACAATGTTCATTTTGCCTGGCAATCACGTTTCCACGACCATATTATCCGAAATGATGCAGAATATCAGCGAATAAAAAATTACATTATCCGCAATCCCACAAAATGGCATGATGATTCATTGAATACATAATGTGAAGACGTAGTGTGTTATGTCTCCTGATCAACCAAGCTATAATGGCCGCAACCTATTGAAAAGCGTAAAGAATTAAAATGAACAGTAGAAAATAGATTAAAAATTGGGCTGCTGACATTTTCAGCAGCCCCTGTGTAAACAATGCTTGCGCCAGCAAGGCCTGAAAGTGGATATCCCGAAATATCACTTCAGTATTCGCTTCAAGGAGGCTGTCTCAAAAGTATAATATTCCAAAGGTGTGTCATGTTGAGCGCAGTCGAAACATTTGTCTTTCAATGGGAAAGATTCTTCGACAAGCTCAGAATGACATCAAATTTGAACTTTTGAGCCAACAGCTAAGAGCTACCAGCTTTAAAATTTCATCACCACCTGTCCCATAAAATACCTCCCGGCCATGGGATAGTAATAGGCCCAGGTCTGTTCTTGTCCCTGCTCGTACCAGTTGCCGCCATAGGCATTGCTTTCGTATTTATGATCCAGAGCGTTGTGGATGGTGAATTGCAAATCCAGTTGTTTGAAGGATTTTGGGAACAGCGACCAGCCAAGCATCAGGTCATTCACAAAATAGGCATCCAGTTTCCTTGCCTCGCTTTCGGTGTTGTCAAAGTATTGTTCACCTACATATTTGCTTAATACTGAGATGCTGAAATCTTTTAGTGGCTCTATGGTAAGGTTGCTGCTTCCTGTTATGGATGGAGAATAGGCAATCTGGGTATCTCCATGGTCTTTGGTGATAATTTCTTCTGACCAGTTTTCATCATAATTTACAGCCGTTTCCACATAGTCACTGATGATATTCCGGCTGAGGGTGATGTTGAGATCCCAGTTCAGCCAGGAGGCTGGTTGTATGGCTGTCATCAGTTCCAATCCGGCACGATAACTGTTCTCCACATTGGTCATGATATCATTGCCCACATTGTTTTTTTTGCCAGTAGGGATCAGCTGGTCGTTATATAACATGTAGTAAAAGTTGATACCGCTGCTAAAAGTGGCAGACTGAAAATAGTGTCCAAGTTCTATGTCATACAAGCGTTCAGCTTGTGGAGTTTCATTGGGTAAGTTCTTGGCCTCCTTAAAATTGGTGCGGGTGGGTTCACGGTTCGAAATACCAGCAAAGATGTAGAGACTGTTTTGCTGATCGGGAGTGAAGTAAAATCCTGCTTTGGGATTTATGAAGCTGAAATCATGCTCCTGAGTCAGGGACATCAGGTCATCATCCTCGCCCGACATTTCGTAGTTGATACCGCGATACTGTACATCCACAAATGTTCTTAAAGCCGGAGAAACCTGCCAGTTGAGCTTGGAGAACAGGTTGTATTCGGTTTTTAGCCCGTTGTTGTAGTACCAGGTATGCTCTTTTTCGGTGTTCCCGGCATAGCGCATCCAGATCAGGCGACCAAAGTGATTTCCGTCATATTGGTTCCATCCTCCGCCGAAGGTAAAATCCAGCCCGGGCAGGAGGGACGCATTTCCCGAAAGGGTGGCGCCATAGAAATCATTGCCCATCCATTTGCGGCGTATCAGATCGGTGTTCTCAATGGTGGCATCTCCGATGTTGATATTGGGGAGGGCATAATCAGCAAAAGCCTCGTCTTCTTTGTACTGTTCGTAATATCCATCGCCACGTGTGTAGTGAAGGGCGGCAGTAAAGTGGAGCCGGTCGCTGGGGGCCACGCTGTAAAAAAGCTGTGAGTGTGTTTGTTTGTAATTGTCGGTCTGGTCTTCGTAATACTGCTCGTTGCCAAACTCGTCGGTGTAAACGCCCGCGGGATTGTATTTGCGGTTGGTTTCGAGCAGTTCCTGCGGTACACCCCACCAACTGATTCCGGTTTCCTGATCACCATGAAGAACGATCATCTTCAGGAAGCTGTGATCGAAGTGCATGGTTCCACTCAGGTAAAGGGACTGGTGGTCGGAAAAAGCATTGTGGATGTATCCGTCGCTTTTCAGGCGGGAATAGCGGCCTTCGAAAGAGAATTTGTCGTTGATCATACCGGTTCCCATTCGCAGGCTGTTTTTGAGCGTGTTGAAAGATCCTGCAGTGGAGGACAGTTCGGCATAGGCACGGGGCTCGCTGGTGGTGGTCTGAAAGTTGACGCTTGCCCCAAAAGCTGCTGAACCCTGGGTGGATGTACCTACCCCCCGTTGTATCTGAACATTTTCAACGGAGTTGGCAAAATCGGGCATGTTGGCCCAGAAAACACCTTGGCTTTCGGCGTCATTTACCGGTACACCATTCATAGTCACATTGATTCGGGTAGGATCGGTTCCCCGAATGCGAAAAGCGGTGTATCCCAGGCCGGTGCCACTTTCCGAAGTGGTGATTAGTGAGGGGGTGAGCTTCAGCAGGGAGGGAATGTCATTTCCGGCTCCTGCCTTTTGCAGCTCCTCTCGTCCAAGGTCGGTATGAGCCACCGGTGTTTTGTTGCCGGCACGGTAGGCTGTGACCACAACCTCCTCGGTCAGATGTGAACGGGGTGTCAAAGTCACTTTGACGAAGCTGGTTTCCGAAAGATTGATACTTTGCCGAAGGCTCTCGAATCCTAGAAAAGAAACAGTTAGAGTTACTTGCTGTTGTTGGATCTTGGAGAGCTTAAACTCCCCCTCTTGATTGGTGACGGCTCCATGATTTCCCGGATTTACTAGCACCGAAGCACCCGTCAGTAATTCTCCTTCGGGAGTGGATACCACACCGCTTAAATGGTTTTGTGAAAACATTTGGGTCGAAAAGAAAATCAGACCCACAATCAAAAATAATTTTTGCATGACAAAGCAGTTAAAGTTTAAAATAAAACTGAACTGCAATGAGGAAAATATCATACATTCCCTTGCCGGCATTACCCGGCCAGGTTCAGAGGGTATGATCTCAGCCTTATATCAGGCACCCCATTGTAGTTAAAATAGTGTCAGTCCATAAAGCACCATTTGCTTCGTTACGCTTGCCGCCAAAATACTCATCCCGATTGTGCTTTTTGTTGGTTTTTTATTTAAAAAACCTTACAAAAGCTACTTCGGGACTCCGTTTTTGGCGTCATCGCAAGCCCCCAAAAAAAAAATCGGGGCAGGCTTTGCAACTGGCACTTTCTGACCAAACACATAGAATTGTACAATTGCTGCTAACTCGATACACAGCATTTTATTAGTGATTAGTTTTTAGTCAGTAGTTAATAGAATCTTCAGACAGATGAGTTTAATCATCTATTCTCTACTGCCTATTCACCAAAAACTAAAACAACCGGGAATGATTATAAAAGGAGGGAACATCTCCCTGCGCCGGCATTATCCGTCTCAGGTTCAAAGGGTCTGTTCTCAGCCATTCATTGGGCACCCCCGATTTGTGGTTGCAAATATAAACAGGTTTTTGAGAATAGAAAAGGATTTACGGGTCTGAAATCCGGAAAATCAAAACAAATCAAAAAACAATCAGGATATACACCAAATTTTCTCTATTTTCGTTGTTTAAAACAATACTGGAAACTCCTGTTAGGGATTGGTTTGAATAATCTTAATGATACCATGATAAAACGATACATCTTTTCGGTTTTTATTTTGTTTTTTGCTGCTGTTTTCTTCTCTGCAGCACAGGAATCATATGATGTCCGGCAGCCTGAGCGGCTTTTTGATGAGGCCCTGGAGCATTATCGGAATGAGCGCTACGGACTGGCCCGATCATTGTTTGAAAATCTGGAACAAAAATTTGCCCCGGGGCAGAGCAATCTGAAAGCTGAGTCAGCATACTATGCGGCCTTGTCGGCTTCCATGCTCGAAAACGAGGATGCTGAGGATATGCTCGAAGCCTTTTTGATCGATTATCCCGAAAGCGGTATGCGTCCGTATGTTTACAAACGGCTGGGCGATATGGAGTATGAAGAGGGTAAATATCGTCAGGCAGGACGTCAGTATCGTTATGTAGATGCCCGGAAACTGGATCGCGAAACGCGCATCGATTTCCGATTCAAATCGGGTTACTGCCACTTTGTGGAGGGCGAAAATGAGCAGGCACTGTCTGCATTCTCAGAGATCAGAAATGTGGATTCCGAATGGTGGGGGGCTGCCAATTATTATTATGCACACATTCAGTACGAACAAGGCAATTACAATGCCGCCTTATCCATTTTTGAAAAGCTGAAGGATGAACCGGGCTTTGGGGCAGAAGTGCCATTTTATATTACGCAGATTTATTACCTGCAGGAGGAATACCGTAAAGCGATCGAATATGGTGTGCCTTTGGTTAAGGAAGCCCGCGGAACACGAAAGGGCGATATGGCTCAGGCCGTCGGCAACGCTTATTATGCTGTAAATGACTATGACAAGGCAGCTGAATATCTGAGTCTGGCTGTGGATCTGGTGGAAGAACCTCCCCGACAGGACTACTATCACCTGGGGATGAGTTTTTATCATCTGAAAGAATATGAAAATGCAGCCGGAGCTTTTTCTCAGGTTACCGGCAAAAAAGATGTGATGGCTCAAAATGCTTTCTTTCATTTGGGAGATTGTCACCTGAAGCTGAATGATAAAAAACGGGCAAGGGTTGCTTTTGAGGCTGCCTCTGAGATGGAGTATGACCTGGCCATTACCGAAGAGGCCATGTTTAATTACATTAAGTTGAATTATGAACTCTCTTTTTCTCCGTTTAATGAAATTATCGACAGCTTTACTGGTTTTATTGATCGTTTTCCTGAAAGCAGGTATATCGACGAAGCCTGGCAATATCTGGGGCAGGCATTGCTGACCAGCCGAAATTATAAGCAGGCACTGGAGGCATTGGAGCAGGTAAAAAATAAAACTGCGGATAATTATCGGGCATTGCAGAGAATCGCCTATCACAGAGGTCTGGAGTTGTTTAACAATTTGAGGTTCGATCAGGCGATTGATATGCTGCAATACAGTCTGCAATACGGAGAGTACGATCGTGACCTGAAGGTAAAGGCACGTTACTGGCTGGGCGAGGCTTATTATCGACAGGCCAGGTATAATAAAGCGATTGAGAATTTTGACATATTTATTCGAACTCCTGGTTCTTACGGACTGGAAGAGTTCAATACTGCCCATTACAACATCGGATATGCATGGTTTAAACAAAAGAATTACGATCAGGCAGCTTCCTGGTTCAGGAAATATGAAAACCTGATGGGAAGCCGACAGAATCCTATGTTGGGTGATGCGCTGAACCGCATTGGAGATTCATTTTTTATGAAACGTGACTTTTCCAGGGCCATCAGTTATTATGAGCGGGCCACGAATGTGCCCGGAACAAATGCTGATTATGCGATGTATCAGAAAGCTTTTGCCATGGGCATCGATCAGAATCACCGTGGGAAAATCGAGCAATTGGAAGAACTGGTGGATCGCTATCCCGAATCGTCTTATGTGGATGATGCCTACTATGAAATGGGGCGGTCTTATGTGGCACTGAATGATCTTACCTCCGCCATACGTATGTACAAAACCATTAAGGAGCAATATCCGCGAAGTAATTTTTCAAAGAAAGCAATGTTGCAACTGGGGCTGGTTTATTACAACAGTGATGATCTGGATCAATCTTTGGCTTTCTATAAGCGGGTGGTGAATGAGTTTCCGGGAACTCCTGAGGCAGAAGATGCCTTGCTGGGAATCAGAAATATTTATCTCGACCGCAATGATGCGGATGGCTTTATTGCATACTCCCGTCAGGTTGGCGGATTTGCCAGTATCGATGAGCGTCAGGAAGATTCCCTCTCGTATGTGACCGCCGAGAAACTCTATATGCAAAATAAGTGCTTACAGGCAATCAATCAGTTTGAATCTTATTTGCGGAAATATCCCAACGGACGGTTTGCTGTGAATGCTCATTTCTACAAAGCCGATTGTCAGTTCCGTAATGAAGATTATGAAAATGCCCGTCAGTCATTTGAATTTGTGGCTTCACGCCCGGGTAATATTTTCATGGAAGATGCCTTAATTGGCGTGGCACGGATAAGCTATCATCAGGAACGTTACGAGGATGCTTTGGGATATTATGAACGACTTGAGATGGAAGCGGAGAAGGAGGAGAGTCGTCGTGAAGCTTTGATAGGTCAGATGCGTTGCCTTGGTAAAATGGACGATCGTCCGGGATATGTTACCCGATTGGCGGAGCGAGTGCTTGCTGATGCCAAAACATCACCGGAAGTTGCCAGGGAGGCTCGATACCTTAAGGCCAATGCTCACCTGGAGTTGGGTGAGACGGATCTGGCGCTGGAGGAGTTCCAGAGTTTAAAGGTCAATCCCAGTTCACCCGAAGGAGCTGAAGCCCGTTACCGGGTGGCTGATATTTTATATCAACGCAACAATATTGATAAGGCGGAGGAAGAAATTTTCGATTTTGTGAATGTGGGAACGCCTCATCAGTACTGGATTGCCCGTTGCTTCCTGTTATTGGCCGATATTTATGAAAATCGTGGAGAGCTTTTCCAGGCTCGTCAGTACATCGAAAGTTTGCTGGAGAATTACAAAGAGACAGATGATGATATCCGCCAACGTGCCAATAAGCGGTTGAATGAGCTTGAAAAAGCACAGTCAGAATAATTCAGGTAACGCAAAAATGATTAATTGTTCAGGAATTTTAGCAAAGAACTTATGAAGACCATCAATATTTTTACCCTGTTTGCAATTCTTTTAATAGCTGTCGGAGTTAAGGCTCAGGAGCCATTGAGTCAGGATGTAAGAGTAGTGCGTGAGTTTGACCCCACTGTGTCGGATGCCATGAAAATCAATCGGATGCCTGACAGGGAAGACACCCTGGAGATAAACCCTCAGTTTAACTATCGGGTGGTGGGACAACCATTGTCCGGGACACCGGAAGTGGAACCTTTGAGTGCTGCCCGGCTGGCCCGTCAGCGCAAAGGGGAGCTTTATCCCTCGTATGTCCGGGCCGGTCTGGGTAATTATGAAACCCTGTTTGGGGATGTTCTTTACAACATCACACGCAACGAGAAGTTTGCTTTTGCTCTGGCACTTGGGCAGGAGTCTTCCTGGGGGGATATAGAACTGGAAGATGGCACCTCTTCGGATGCTCCACTGCACAAAACCAATGGAGGGGTTTATCTGCGCCATTTTTTTGATGATAAAACGGTTGAGTTTGATATGGATTTTAATCGCAGAGCCTATGAATATTATGGGCTTCACACGATTGATGCTGCAGAGGGATCCACGGTTTTTTATGAAACCCCGGATGGAAGTCTGGTAAGAGGAAATGCTTTGATTCCTGACAGAAAACAACGGCAGACTGCTTTTGATTTGCATTTGGGGTTGCTGGGGCAACAATCGGATGTTGACGATACCCGCTACCATCTTGGGTTTGATTACGGAGCCTTTGATAATTATACCGGGGTTGGGGAGAATCGTTTCTCTCTGTGGGGGGATGTTAAACTGCCTTTTGGCGGACTTGCCCTGCATTTGGATGGCGATGTTACCTACAATCAGGTAAATGCACCCAAGGGCGAGAATGAGATGCCTTCACTTTGGACTTTTGAGGAGCGTGAACAGATTTTTCTCACCCTGAATCCTAAAATGGTGATTCCCGGGGATAAATTGAGTGTGGAGGTCGGCGTAAATGCCACAGGGGAATTCTCCGGAACCGAAGAGTTTTTTCTTTCACCGCATGTGAAGGGAGACCTTGTGATTGCTGAGGGAATTGTATCTACTTTTCTGGGGATGACCGGCGAGGTTCGGCCGGGGTATTATCGCGATATGATGGAGGAAAATCCGTTTTTGTCCCCGGATGTTCTGGTGGAGACTGCGCATTCCAATATTCGGGGATTTGCGGGTGTAAAAGGAAACTTCAGCAGTGCCACCTCTTTTACGGCTCGTCTGGATTATGAATTTATTGAAAATGAGCATTTTTATGTAAATAGATTTTTTAGTCAGAATGCTGCCTCCAATTATGGGATGAGCAATCTGTTTGATGTGATTTACGACGATGTTACGTTGCTTACACTAAGTGGGGAGTTGCTTGTACGACCCGTCCGAGAACTTGACATTGTCCTTAAAGGTGCTTACTATGGCTGGGAGATGGATGTTTTGGCTCAGGCCTGGCACAAACCGGAGATGGAAATAGGCTTGCGGGCCGGATACCAGTTTAACGAAGAATTGAGATTGGATGCTGCCTTTAATTTATACGGAGATCGAAAGGCATATGATCCCAATGAAGTCAATGGAGTGAAGATGCTTAAATCGGTGGCCGACTTTAATTTGGGCGGAAATTATCAATTAAATAAAAGAATGCATTTTTTTGCCAGAATTCAGAATATATTTGCAGCCAAGTATTATCAGTGGTCCGGCTACCCGATGCAGGGGATCAACTTTAGAGTGGGAGCGGGCTATTCATTTTAATTTAGGTTCATTCTTAATGGGGTAAAGTTTAGATTTTCTAATCGCTAATTTCTAACTTCTAACCTCAGAAAACATTATTAACAATAAAAATCTATATCGCTGTCGAAATGAGAAAATGGCGTACCGAAGATTCTGTCGAACTGTATAACATCAGTGGCTGGGGAATCAACTATTTTTCTGTAAATGAGAAAGGAAATGTTGTGGCAACACCTCGTGGTGAGGGAGTTGAAGTTGATTTAAAAGAGCTGGTGGATGAATTGACACTGAGAGATGTGGAAGCTCCCATGCTGGTTCGTTTTCCGGATATTCTGGACAGTCGTATCGAAACAATGCAGAGCTGTTTCACAAAGGCTCGTGATGAGTATGAGTTTAAGGGACAGAATTTTATTATTTACCCCATCAAGGTAAATCAGATGCGCCCGGTGGTGGAAGAGATTGTTGGGCATGGAAAGAAGGTGAATATTGGCCTGGAGGCCGGCTCAAAACCCGAACTGCATGCTGTTATTGCTACCAATACCGACAGCGACTCACTGATTGTCTGTAATGGGTACAAGGATGAAGCTTACATCGAACTCGCTCTGCTGGCTCAGAAAATGGGGCGAAGAATTTTTCTTGTGGTTGAAAAGCTGCATGAACTGAAAATGATTATCCGTATTGCCCGCCAGCTGAAGGTGAGACCTAATATCGGGATTCGCATTAAACTCGCCAGTACCGGAAGCGGTAAGTGGGAAGATTCGGGTGGTGATGTGAGTAAGTTCGGACTTACTTCCAGTGAATTGATCGAAGCACTCGATTACCTGGAGGAACAAAAAATGAAGGACTGCCTGCGGCTGGTTCATTTTCACATTGGCAGTCAGGTAAATAAAATCCGCCGTATTAAAAGTGCCCTCAAAGAGGCTGCCCAGTTTTATGTAGAGCTCTTCAAACTGGGATTCAGCGTAGAGTTTGTGGATATTGGTGGCGGTCTGGGAGTCGATTACGACGGAACCCGCTCAGCCAATAGCGAGAGCAGTATCAATTACAGCATCCAGGAATATGTGAACGATGCCGTCTATACCATGGTGGAAGCCAGTAACCGGCACGAAATACCACATCCCAACATCATTACGGAGTCCGGACGCTCACTTACAGCACACCACTCAGTGCTGATCTTTGAGGCGATGGAATCAACCTCTGTTCCCCAGTGGGATGAAGAGGAAGAAATTCAGGAGGATGATCATGAGTTGGTAAAAGATATGTATGCTCTTTGGGATACGCTGAATCAGCCACGAATGCTTGAGACCTGGCATGATGCTCAACAGATCAGAGAAGAAGCGTTGGATCGTTTTAGTTTTGGACTGATTGATTTACGCACACGTGCTCAGGTGGAGCGCCTTTTTTGGTCTGTAGCCCGTGAGGTAGAGAGTATGGCTTCGAAACTGAAGCATGTTCCTGATGAGCTATCGAATCTGCGAAAGCTTCTGGCTGATAAATATTTCTGTAATTTCTCGCTGTTTCAGTCGCTACCCGACAGTTGGGCCATCGATCAGATTTTTCCTGTGATGCCCATTCATCGATTGAACGAGAAACCCGAACGCGTGGCTACTTTGCAGGATGCAACCTGCGACTCCGATGGCAAAATTGATAACTTTATATCCACCCGGAATTTCTCCTATTACCTGCCGGTACATAAGTTGAAGCGGGGTGAATCGTACTACATCGGGGTTTTTCTGGTTGGAGCCTATCAGGAAATCCTGGGTGATATGCACAATCTGTTTGGAGACACCAATGCGGTGCATGTTTCCGTCAATGAAAATGGTTACAACATTGACCAGATTATTGATGGAGAAACCGTAGCCGAGGTGCTGGAATACGTGCAGTACAGTCCTAAGAAAATGGTGCGTGCAGTGGAAACCTGGGTGATGTCTTCTGTTAAGAAAGGCGTGATATCAGCCGAAGAAGGGAAAGAATTCTTGTCCAATTACCGGTCAGGTTTGTATGGTTATACTTATTTGGAGTAGGGAATAGTGCAAAGGGCATGGGGAATAGGGCATAGAGCAAAATTCTTGCTTTCCAATATTTAGGACGGGGCAGGTGTTTTCCTATAATATTCTTTACAAATCATACTATTCTACTTTCTTTGCGTTTTGTTATCTTTGCACTCACTTTTTGGAACAATTTAGGGAGGGGCAGGAAGTTTTTTCTTCTGCCTTCTGCCTTTTATACTTCTGCCTGACCGGATTAATTAAGGGGAGATAAAAATTAAAAAAACCGGAATAAATAAAATCATTCATAATAATGGGAATCGAACAGCAGATTAGGGAGGCCGTAGCCCGGGCCATAAGTGAATTATACGGGACCGAATTTGACGCCAACAATGTGCCTCTGGAACTTACACGTAAAGATCAAAACGGTGATTTTACGGTGGTGGTCTTTCCTCTTTTGCGTATTTCACGAAAGAAGCCCGAAGAAACTGCCAAGGATATCGGCGAATTCCTGAAAAGTGAACTCTCTTCAATCTCCTCTTTTGAGGTAATCAAAGGGTTTCTGAATTTGTCTTTGTCTCATTCTTACTGGCTCAATATTCTTGAGCTGGTGGTAGCTGATGAAAATTTCGGATTTACCCGGGCCGATGACGAAAGCCCATTGATGATGATTGAATATTCGTCACCCAATACCAATAAACCGCTTCACCTGGGGCATATTCGGAACAATCTGTTGGGATATTCCCTTTCACGCATCGGTGCGGCAACAGGTAGGAAAGTGGTGAAAACCAATATCGTGAATGACCGGGGAATCCACATCTGTAAGTCCATGCTGGCATGGCAGAAATGGGGCGAAGGACAAACACCTGAGACAACCGGCAAGAAAGGCGATCACCTGGTGGGAGATTTTTATGTCAAGTTTGATCAGGAGTTAAAGAAAGAACTTAGTGCATTGCAGGAGAAGGGCCTTTCCAAAGAAGAAGCAGAGAAGGAATCGAAGCTGATGGAAGAAGCCCGGAATATGCTGCGTGCCTGGGAAGCCGGTGATGAAGAAGTGGTCACTCTTTGGAAAACCATGAATGACTGGGTTTATGCCGGGTTTGATGAGACTTACAAAGCTTTGGGGGTCGATTTCGATAAAATATATTACGAATCTCAGACTTATACGGTTGGTCGTGACATGGTTCTGAAGGGACTGGAAAAAGGGCTGTTTTACCGTCGTGATGACAACAGTGTATGGGCCGATCTTTCTGAAAACGGTTTGGATGAGAAGATTTTGCTTCGTTCCGACGGGACTTCCGTTTACATGACCCAGGACATCGGGACTGCCAAAATGCGTTTCGAAGACTACAAAATCGACAAGATGGTCTATGTGGTCGGTAACGAACAGGATTACCACTTCAAGGTACTTTCTATCCTTCTGGATCGGCTCGGTTTTGAATGGGGAAAAGACCTGGTGCATTTTAGCTATGGTATGGTGGAATTGCCCGAAGGCAAAATGAAGTCACGTGAAGGAACCGTGGTTGATGCCGATGATCTGGTAGCAGGAATGATTGATACTGCCCGGGAGATGTCCAAAGAGCTGGGCAAATTGGATGGTTATACCGATGAGGAGGCCGAGCGGATCTATCGTACCATTGCCTTGGCTGCCCTCAAATACTTTATTCTGAAAGTGGATCCCAGGAAAAACATGACCTTCGATCCACGTGAATCGATTGATTTTAATGGCAATACAGGGCCATTTATACAATATACCTATGCCCGGGTTCAATCTGTTTTCCGCAAAGCGGGTGAGAAAGGCATCGATACTGCTTTAAAAGTGGATGCAGATATTGCATTAACTGAGAAAGAGGCGGGTCTGATTAAGCTAATCGGGAATTTCCCCAACGTGGTAAAAGATGCAGGAGAATCCTACAGTCCTGCCATTGTAGCCAACTATGTTTACGATTTGGCAAAAGAGTTTAATCAGTTTTACCATGAATCGCCTATTGTTTTTGAAGAAGATGCAGCCAAGCGGTCATTGCGCCTCACATTGAGTCATGCTGTCGGGCAAACCATTAAACAAGGCATGTGGCTCATGGGTATTGACGTGCCTGAAAGAATGTAATTATTTCTGCTCTCCTGCAAAATAATCGAGCGGGGGAGCCGTTTTTTGCAAAATTACATAATCACTTGTATCAGGATTTTTGCCAGCAATGCAGTTTGATAATTAGGAATTTTCTCCGTTAAAATTTTCTGAATCTTTTCTTCTTTCGACATTGCCGGAACTTCACTTTTAGCAATTTTTTCTATTTCTGCCAATGTGGCATGATCCAGAAACTGGTTGATGATTTCCTTTATTTGTGCTTGCTTTTCATCTTTGGGAGGAGCTTGTTTGGTCTTCTGGCTGTGCTCAGCATCCGTCAGACAAATATTCAGCAGTTCCCGAACGCTTGCTTTCACCGGGTCTTCACTTCCGGCTGTATCACGTAGCGACCAGCTGTTGTAATGATAGTCGGTGTTCTCCAGTTCTTTAACGTATAAACTCTCTTTCCCGAACACTTTTTCAAGTACCAGTAAGGTGCCTTTTTTCCAGGCCGACCAGTCAAAGTTTTTCTGGTCAAGTCGCTTCAGTCGTTCCTCTAATAGTGCGTAATTGGCTGTTTTATTCTGGTTTTCTTCCATTTGTATGAGGTGTGAGGTTGAAAATTGTGGCGAAAAATTTTCTTCTAATCTTTTTATCGGTACGAAATTTAATAATTTATCCTTTAAAAGCAGCTACTTACATTTTACTTTTTAATTTGGGTGTCACCCCTGCCGGGGCTTCATCTTTTGCATTTACACATCCACACTTTATACAATAAAAAAACCGGCACCTAACGGCACCGGTTTTTGTTTCGACAAATAATAATCAAATCAGGAATAAAATTATTTCGATACTTTTAAAATATCGGTAATCATTTTGGTGAGCTGTTCTTTTGGTACGTAGCCCAGTACAGCTCTTGGTTCTTCATTCATGGGGATAAAAACGATGGTGGGAAGACTGCGAATGCCAAAAGCGGCAGCCAACTCCTTCGATTTTTCAGTATCTACCTTGTAAACCTGCAGTTTTCCTGCATATTCGCCCTGTAGTTCTTCCAGAAGCGGAGAAAGTTTACGACAAGGCCCGCACCAGTCAGCATAAAAGTCTAATATGGCAGGCTTGTCTCCCTTGTAATCCCAGTTGCTGTTATTTTCATAATCGAACACCTGAGAGATAAAGGCTGCTTTATCCAGTGTAATAACTCCACTCTCTGAAGTTTTCCCCTCCGACGGCTCTGTGGCACTAATCTTTTGAACTCCGGCAAAAAGCAAAATTGCCGAAAAAAGAAATACTGATAATTTTTTCCTCATGTCTGAAAATCTCCTGTTTCTTTTAAGAAAGCCGAAAATTACTTTTCAACTTTCAATACATCCTTAATTGCGCGCTCAAAAGTGTCTTTGGGCAATGCGCCTTGTGCCATCTGGGGCTGTCCTTCGGTAGGTACGAAAAGCAATGAAGGAATACTCTGGATACCGAACATACCGGCCAACTCACGCTGATCTTCTGTGTCGATTTTGTAGATATCTACTTTTCCGTCATATTCTTCTGAAAGTTCTTCCAAAATGGGTGCTACCATTTTACAAGGCTGACACCAGTCAGCATAAAAGTCGATAAGACAAGGCTTTTCACCTTCAAACTTCCAGTCTTTATTGTTTTCGAAATCAAAAACTTTCTCTTTAAACGTCTCTTTTGTCAAAAATTCAACCATAATTCTTGTGCTTTAAATATTGGTACAAAATTAATAATTCTCTCGATAAATTCAAAATATCTAAATTTGTAAATATATCCATACAATCCCCGTGCCAAAAAAATGAGCCTTCTTAATCCTTAGTCTTATTGGGATATAAATTGTAATTTTGTCACGTTTCTCGCTAGCCTGAAATTTTAAATTTGTCAGGTTGAGTGTACTCAGAATTTTAAAGAACTTTTAATTGATAAACATTCAAGTTACTAAGATGTTTGTGTGTTTACAAATTCTTATTACGATAATTATAATATAATACTCCTCCTGGCGGGGAAGTGAAGGCTTATGAAGGAACACTTAAAATCACCGGTTTTTAAAACGATTGCCCAGGTTGCTGACGAGAATGGGAATGAGGCGTATGTTATTGGCGGTTTTGTAAGAGATCTTATTTTGAAACGACCGACCACCGATATTGATGTGGTTGTGGTCGGCAGCGGTATTGACCTGGCACGTGAGGTTGCCAAAGAACTGGGAGGATTAAAAGTAAGTGTCTTTAAGAATTTCGGCACTGCTATGTTCAAATACCGGGGCATGGATATTGAGTTTGTGGGTGCCCGCAAAGAATCTTATCAGCGCAACAGCCGCAAACCCATTGTGGAAGACGGGACACTGGAAGACGATCAGAACCGGCGTGACTTTACCATCAACGCCATGGCGCTTTCTCTGAATGAAAAGAGTTTTGGAGAACTGGTGGATCCTTTTGGGGGGCTGAAAGATCTGGAAGAAGGTGTTATTCGAACTCCGCTGGATCCGATGGTTACTTTTTCTGATGATCCGCTGAGAATCCTTCGTGCCATCCGGTTTGCCACACAGCTGGGATTTCGTATCGAAGACAAAACCTATGAAGGAATAGTGGCCCAGAAAGACCGGCTCCAAATAATTTCCATGGAGCGTGTGGCCGAGGAGCTCAATAAAATGATGATGTCTGAAAGGCCCTCTCTCGGTTTTAAGCTTTTGGAGAAAACGGGTCTGCTACCTATGATTCTGCCTGAACTACAGGATATGAAAGGGGTAGAGAAAGTGAGAGGAATCGGACATAAAGACAATTTCTATCATACCCTCGAAGTCCTTGATCAACTGGTTCCCTATTCTGATGATTTATGGCTTCGTTGGGCCGCATTGCTGCACGATATTGCCAAGCCCCGTACCAAGCGGTTTGATCCAAAACTTGGATGGACTTTTCATGCGCACAATTTTGTGGGGATGAAAATGGTTCCTAAAATTTTTAAACGACTGCGGCTGCCACAGAATGATAAAATGAAATTTGTGCAGAAGATGGTGGAGCTCCACATGCGTCCCATCGTGCTGAGCGAAGATGAAGTGACCGATTCGGCTGTACGTCGGCTGCTTTTTGAAGCTGGTGACGATATTGACAGTCTGATGACACTTTGTGAGGCCGATATTACTTCCAAAAATGAAGTAAAAGTGCGCAAGTTCCTTCGCAATTTTAAATTGGTACGTCAGAAGCTGAAAGAGATAGAGGAAAAAGACCGCGTACGAAACTTTCAACCTCCTGTTTCCGGCGAAGAAGTTATGAAAACTTTTAATCTGCCACCTTGTCAGACAGTTGGTGAAATCAAGTCTGCCATTAAAGAAGCCATCCTGGAGGGGGAAATTCACAACGATTATGATGAAGCCCGGGCGTTTATGTTAAGAAAAGGGAAAGAGATGGGGTTGAAGAGTTGAGGGTTTTAAGTATTTTCGGGTAATCTTATGAAGCACTAAGTAATTGTAATGGACAACAATGAATTAATAGATAGTCTGGAAAATGCTTTTGAGACAGGTTATTTACATCTCAAACGGATGAATTTTGCCACCTCGAAAGTTAAAAAGTTCACGCCAATCACCCGGGAAGATTATTATTCACTGGATGAAGAAGCCTAACTCAAAACCCCGAACACAAAACACAAAACTCAGAACTCTTTTGAATCAGGCCAACAAATTCTTTACCGACAATCACTACAAGCCTTTCGCCGAAGAAGCGGCCCCAATACTTATTGCCTGGCATCTTCAGACTCCTGAAAATGCCGGACATCTGCTTCGGCTGGCTGCCAATGTAGGCTGCCGCCTGGTTTTGTTTGTTAAGAATGAAGAGGAAGCCACCTTTAAAACGGCAAAAATGAAATATGTGGCAGGTCAGGCAGCCAAAAATATTAACTGGCGCTATTGTTTGCCTGAGGAGGTGGATCAGCTGGTTCCTGCAGATTATACATTTCTTGCTCTCGAAACTACCCCCGGCTCTTCTAATCTGTTTTCTGTAAAGCTGCCTGTCAAAATGGCTTTGATGGTGGGGAGTGAGCGTTCGGGGATTCCTTTCGGCGTGAATTTCCGTAATCAGCAAAATGTTCATATTCCCATGCATGGAACGATAAAATCGATGAATGTCTCCCACGCAGCCAGTGTCTGTTTGTTTGAGTGGGTGAGGCAGTGGGGAGAAATGTTTTGATGGTGATTAAAGAAATTTTTCTTTTTTAACAGCAGTTACAGAACCTTTTCTTTATTAATCTCTATTTTTGCGACCTGATAAATCCAAAAATCCCTTTTTAGTTTATGGCCTACATCCAAAACACCATGGTGATTCGTCGTGAGATTCTTGCGCGACTCACCAGATTGATGAAAGAAGATCAGCTTACCGAAAATATTGACCGTATCCCGCTGGAGATGGCTCCCAAGGAGAAAGGTGCTCAGCGACGATGCTGCGTGCACAAAGAACGGGCAGTCATCAAATACAAAACCATGCCTTTGCTGGGTTTTAGTCCCGATGATGAGAATGATGAGCTGACTCCTCTTTCGGAGTATGCCGGTGTTGCTCTTCAGCGCGAGGAGGCAAGCAATAACAGCACATTGACAGTGGTGGATGAGGCCTGTACCGGTTGTGTGAAGGTCAATTATGTGGTGAGTAATCTTTGTCGCGGGTGTGTAGCCCGTTCCTGCCAGATGAACTGCCCCAAAGATGCCATTATTATAAATGCGGCAGGGAAAGCACAGATTGTGGAAGAAGACTGCATCAGTTGTGGAATCTGCCACAAAGCCTGTCCCTATCATGCCATTATATATGTCCCTGTTCCCTGCGAGGAAGCCTGTCCGGTAGGAGCTATCAAAAAGAATGAGCAGGGAGTGGAAGAGATTGATGAGGAGAAATGCATCCTTTGTGGCAGATGCATCAATGCGTGTCCTTTTGGCTCCATTTTCGAAATTTCTCAGGTAATTGATGTTTTGAGTCACATAAAAAACGGTGGAAAGCTGACAGCCATGGTGGCTCCGGCCCTGCATGGTCAGTATGGGGTGAAACCCGGTCAGGTTATAAATGCCATCAAAGAGGTTGGCTTTGCCCATGTGGCAGAGGTGGCAGAAGGCGCCGATATGACAGCCCGTGAGGAAGCGGCTGAGTTTCGTGAGCGTCTGGAAGAGGGATGTTCTTTGATGACCACCTCCTGTTGTCCCAGTTATGTGGAGGCGGTCAATAAGCACATTCCTGCCATGAAAAAGCTGGTAAGTGAAACACCATCTCCGATGATTTTCTCAGCCCGTTTGGCCAAAGAGCGTTTTCCCGATTCCAAAACCGTCTTTATAGGCCCCTGTGTGGCCAAGCGCAAAGAAGCCAAAGACTCAGGACTGGTGGATTATGTGCTTACCTTTGAAGAACTGGATGCCATCTTCGAAGGAATGGGCATTGATGTGAGAAATATGCCTGAAGAGGCCGACCTGGTGCAAGTTCCGCGTGAAGCCCGTGGATTTGCAATGAGTAACGGAGTGACCAACGCAGTGAAAAAGGCAGGTGAGGATGTTTACATCAAAGAGGTGGTGATCAACGGGCTGGATAAAAAATCACTGAATATGCTGAAAGCCTATGCCCGCGGAAAAGCACCCGGGAACTTCATTGAGGTAATGGCTTGTGAGGGCGGCTGTCTTTCCGGCCCATGTTCTATTGCTGACGACCGAAAAGGTAAAAAACAGTTCAATGAATCGGTTGATTCACTGTATCAATAGTGAAATCTGTTAAGTCCAATATGACAGATTGGATTTTTGTAGTTTTTTTTTAATGTTGAATATTTAAAAAAGTATTCACTGGCTTGAAGGGAAGTGACATTGGCAGGTAAGCCTAAAAACAAGGTTGTTTTATCGCAAAATCGTCTCTGTTTGAATCTCGTGAGTGCAGCAAACGAGATGAGTTTTGACGATTTCTATAAAAGAACCGTAGTTTTTAGAGCGAAAACTGGTGCAGTCTTGAATTATTGCGTTTAGCGAAAGCAGTGTCAAGCTTGCTTGAACAATGCTGAGTGTAGCAATAATCATGAAATAGTTTCTTTGCCTACTTTCTTGTATCAAGACAAGAATTGGAGCGCAGCGGAAATCATGAACGCCAAAAGATATTATATCGTGAACTAAAGTAGGTCAGGGTTTAAGGGATGAAATCCCTCTTGGAAGATATAAGTATATTATTGAATTGTTCTGTTGATGAAATACAGGTCTCAAGTATTTCATTACTCTGCCGATTTGTCACCCGAATCCTGACACGATTCGGGTGTTTTTGTATCCTGTTGTGTCAGAATTACATCTTTTCCTGATGAAAGTGGATTGGCACAGGCTTTGATTTAGAAGATGCAGATTTTGAAAAAATTTAGAACGAAAAAATAATTTACACAATGGGAAAAATAATTGGAATTGACTTAGGTACAACCAACTCATGTGTTTCAGTGATGGAAGGTAACGAAGCTGTTGTAATACCCAACAGTGAAGGTAAGCGTACCACTCCGTCGATTGTTGCATTTGTGGAGAATGGTGAGCGTAAGGTAGGTGACCCGGCCAAGCGTCAGGCAATCACCAACCCCGAAAAAACAATATATTCTATCAAACGCTTCATGGGCGATCTCTATGACGATATCCCCAATGAGGTGAAGAGAGTTTCTTACAAAGTAGTAAAGGGCGAGAACAATACTCCTCGTGTACAGATTGATGATCGTCAATATACTCCTCAGGAAATTTCGGCAATGGTACTTCAGAAAATGAAGAAAACTGCTGAAGATTACCTGGGACAGGAGGTTACTGAGGCTGTTGTTACTGTTCCTGCTTACTTTAATGACTCTCAGCGTCAGGCAACCAAGGAAGCCGGTGAGATTGCCGGACTTAAAGTTCGCCGTATCATCAACGAGCCTACTGCTGCTTCGTTGGCTTACGGACTTGACAAAAAAGGTCAGGACATGAAAGTGGCCGTTTTCGACCTTGGTGGTGGTACTTTTGATATCAGTATCCTTGAGTTGGGTGACGGTGTTTTTGAAGTGAAATCTACCAATGGTGATACACACCTGGGTGGTGACGACTTCGACGATGTAATTATGAACTGGCTGGCTGATGAGTTCCAGAGTGATGAAGGTGTGGATTTGAGAAAAGATCCTATGGCACTTCAGCGCTTGAAAGATGCTGCAGAGAAAGCCAAGATTGAACTGTCAAGTTCAGGAAGCACTGAAATCAACCTGCCATATATTATGCCGGTGGATGGTGTCCCCAAGCACCTTGTGAAAACTTTGTCACGTTCAAAATTTGATCAGCTGACGGAAAATCTGGTACAGCGTACGCTCGAGCCTTGTAAAATGGCTCTGAAAGATGCCGGAATGACTGCTTCCGATGTGGATGAAGTGATTTTGGTAGGTGGTTCTACCCGTATCCCGGCTATTCAGAAGGTTGTGGAAGATTTCTTTGGTAAGAAAGCTTCAAAAGGGGTTAACCCCGATGAGGTGGTTGCTGTTGGAGCTGCTATTCAGGGTGGTGTTCTTACCGGTGAAGTAAAAGACGTATTGCTGCTTGATGTGACTCCGCTGTCACTGGGTATCGAAACCATGGGTGGTGTGATGACCAAGTTGATTGAGTCTAATACAACCATTCCGACTAAAAAGTCAGAAACCTTTACCACAGCTGCTGATAACCAGCCATCAGTTGAAATTCACGTATTGCAGGGTGAGCGCCCCATGGCCAAGGATAACAAGACCATTGGTCGCTTCCACCTCGACGGAATTCCACCAGCACCTCGTGGTACACCTCAGGTTGAAGTGACTTTCGATATCGATGCCAACGGTATTCTGCATGTGCGTGCGAAGGATAAAGCTACCGGAAAAGAGCAAAGCATCCGTATTGAAGCTTCTTCAGGATTGTCTGAGGACGAAATCAAACGTATGAAGGAAGAGGCTGAAGCCAATGCCGAAACAGATAAGCAGGCCAAGGAGAAAATTGACAAACTCAACGCTGCTGACAGTTTGATTTTCCAGACCGAGAAGCAAATGAAAGAGTTTGGAGATAAGATTCCGGCTGAAAAGAAGAAGCCCATCGAAGATGCTTTGGCTAAACTGAAAGAAGCTCATAAGAGCCAGGATGTTGCTGCCATTGACAAGGCTACCGAGGAACTGAATACAGTTTTTCAGGCTGCATCGCAGGAGATGTACAATGCCAGTCAGGAAGCTCAGGGCGGTCAGCAGCCCGGCGGCGAACAGCAAGCCGGTGGTGACCAGTCAGGTAAAAAAGGTGGTGACGATGATGAGGTGACCGACGTTGACTTTGAAGAAGTCAAATAATCCCCACATATATCTCAACATTTTTGAGAGCTGTTTTAATCAAAAAGAGGCTGTCCGTTGGGCAGCCTTTTTTGCTTACGTTAAATTGTAACCGTTGGTAGTGTGCAAAATGTCAACGGTCATTTCTATTCTTTGAAATACCATTGTTACCAAACTGTCGCCCCGCCACGGCTGATCCACCATGATAAGCATTGTACCAATTTCATACCCCTCCAGCTATTTGCCCTAACAGCTAAGAGCCAAGTGCTACCAGCTATCTCCCCTTATCTCTCATTACGCTCCAGTCCCTTTGCACCAGGCCCCAAGCTTTAGGCTCTTTTTTATTCAGTAACAATTGATACTTTTGTGTCAGCAAAACTTCATTTGCACAATAATTGTATAGTGATTAGAAAAACCAGAATATGATTCGTCAACTATTTATACTTTTTTTCCTGCTGCTGATGTTTCCGTCAGTTCAAGCTCAGGTAGGACTTTTTGAGAAACCGGAAGCGGTTCAAAAGAAGGAGAAGAGAGAACAGAAATATGAAAACCGTCGCGATGAAAAAGGCCGGAGGCAGGGCGACTGGATGCGCTATCATCCCAATGGCACCCCGGCCTACAAAGCCCGCTTTGTAGATGATCAACCGGTGGATACCCTGGTCAGGTACTACAAGAACGGGAATAAGTATGTGGAGATTGTGTTTGATGAAAACACCAATCGTGGAAAAGGGAAATTCTACTCTGAAGGCGGAAATCTGTTGGGCGAAGGTTTTTACCTCAATATGCAAAAGGACAGTGTCTGGCATTTCTATGATATGGAGGGCAACCTGAAAGCCAAAGAGGAATTTCAGTTTGATGAAAAAGCCGGGAGATCAGAGATCTATTTTGATACGGGGGAACTTGCAGCAGAAGTGACCTATGAAAAGGGGGAGAAACAAGGGATTGAAAAGCGTTATTACCCTGATGGAACGCTCCGCGTTAAGATCAGTTATCGCGAGGGAAACCTGCACGGTCCCTACGCTGTCTATTTTGAAAACGGGCAGAAAGAGATTGAGGGATTTTATGAAAACAATCTGCGCGACAGTACCTGGATTTTTTATGATGCTTTGGGACGTAAAAGTTTTACATTGCTTTATGAAGAGGGGATTGTTCAAAATGAGCATCTCCTGACAGAGAAGGAAATGGAGGAGTTTCAGCGTTATGAAGAGAATCGGAAGAAATTGAAAGATCCGGAAAATTTTATGGGAAATCCGGAAGAGTATTTGCGTTAAGATATCAGGGACATGGGGCAGGAAGCCATCACTTTATTTCAGTTAAATCAGAAAATCAAAGGTGTTCTCGACGATGCCATGATGCATTCCATCTGGGTGAAAGCCGAGATTGGCGAATTGCGTGTCAATCGTACCGGTCATTGTTACCTTGATTTAATTGAAAAAGACGATGCAGGTAATCAGTTGCTGGCGCGTTCCCGGGCAATAATTTGGGCTCAGAACTATCGTATGCTTAAGGCCTATTTTGAGTCTTCCACCGGGCAGGCATTAAGTAGCGGTCTTAAGGTTCTTGTGAAGGTAACTGTCCAGTTTCAGGAGGTTTTCGGCCTGAGTCTGATTATTACTGATATAGATCCCTCTTATACGATGGGGGACCTGGCCCGAAAAAGAAGAGAGGTTTTAATGCGCCTTGAAGAAGAGGGTGTATTAGAGATGAATAAAGACCTGGAACTTCCTGATGTTATCCAAAAAATTGCTGTTATTTCTTCTCCCACTGCTGCGGGGTATGGCGATTTTATTAATCAGCTGGAAAGCAATCCTTACGGAATTAAGTTTTATCATCATTTGTTTCCTGCGGTGATGCAGGGAGATCGTGCTGAACAGTCTATTGCTGAGGCTTTTGACCGGATTTTTGATTATGTTGACTTCTTCGACGCCGTTGTACTGATAAGGGGAGGAGGGGCAACCATCGATTTGTTGTGTTTCGACAGTTACTGGGTAGCCTATCATTTAGCCCAGTTTCCTCTTCCTGTGCTTACCGGAATTGGTCATGAAAGGGATGAATCTGTGGCCGATCTGGTAGCGAATACGTCATTGAAGACACCGACAGCTGTTGCGGCATTCCTGATTGAGCAGGCCGGAGAGTTCTTGTCTGGTGTGGATGAAAAAGCGCTGCAGGTTGCCGAAATGGCCAGAGATTTGATTCAGGCTGAAAAACAGCGTGCAGAGCATATTGCTGCTTCGTATGTTCCCAATGTGAAAATGGACTTGCAGCGACGAGCAAATAAACTGGAACGCGTGGTGGGGAGATTGCCGGTTATGGTATCCCGGAGAATGGGTTTTGAAAGTAATCAGCTGGGACGGTTGAAGGAGAAAGTTTTTGATTTTGGGGGACAACTGATAAAACAACAAAGACTGGCATTGCAGCAATACCGGGTTAGTCTTCATTCTTTGCCCGGCAGAAGATTTGCTGCTGAAGAGAAACGAATTAATTACCTGGATAATGCTTCCAGACTCAATGATCCGGAAAAACTTTTGAAAAAAGGATATTCCCTCACTTATGCCGGTGGAAAGCTGGTGAAAAGTGCAGCGGAAATAAATACCGGAGATACGGTAAATACCAGGTTTTACGACGGGGAATTGACCGGAAAAGTGGAGAAGGTAAGATTGAACAAGAAATAATTAATACAATAGAAAATGGCACAGAAAAAACTGACTTATAATCAGGCCATTTCCGAGATTGAAGAAATTCTCGCGAAAATGGAAAATGAAGAGTTGGATGTTGACGAATTGTCTGATAAAGTTAAACGCGTGTCGGAACTGGTACGCTTTTGTCGCAGTAAATTAAAAAACACAGAAGAAGAGGTGGAGAAAGTCCTCAAAGAGATGGAGGAATAGAACACCGGATTAAAGAAAGTCTGATTGAAAATTAAATGGTAACAGCCAGCTTGCCTTTTCAATTTTGATGATTTTTTTCTTTCCTGCCATTAATACAACAAAAGGTTGATTGAATCGCTTCTCCAATTCCACAAATACCTGGCGACAACTGCCACACGGCGGGACCGGCTCATCAAGTGGTTGTTTGTTTCGTAAGGCAGTTACAGCAATGGCTTTAACGGGCGTGTCGGGATATTGTGAAGAGGCATAAAACAACGCCACTCTTTCGGCACATAGTCCTGAGGGATAAGCAGCATTTTCCTGGTTACTTCCTGTAACAATTGTTCCGTTTTCAAGGAGTACCGCTGCACCAACACTGAAGTTAGAATATTTAGCGTATGCCCCTTTTGCTATTTCTTCTGCCTTTTCCACCAACTCTTTTTCACTGATGTTGAGTGCGGAGGATGATTCAAACTCTTCGAATGGAAAATTAAAGATTTGCTGTGTTTTTTCGGACATAAAGTTTTTTTCTTAAAAGTAGTAGTTTTTGTTCAACACACCAAGAGGCATTTTGTGATCAAGCTACCATTATGAAGAAAAATCTAATGATTTCGAAAGAAGCTTGCCTCGCTCTGCTTGCAATGACCGTGTTTTAAAGGTTTAATCAGAGGTTTATTTTAGGTAAAGGCCGGTCATTGCGAATGACTACCCAAATTATTTTTTGAGGCCTAATGCGAAATTGATAAGCTGAGATGCTCAATGTTAAGATTATAGGAAAGGTTATCAGTTGAGCAAGGCGCGGCCGATTCTTTTGTGGGAAAGCGGCAAGGCCGAAGCCGATCCGCTGTTTCGTCTCTAACGGCGGATCAGAGTCCGCCGCACCTAATCTGTCATTGGTAACCTAGTGAAGCAATCTCAATTTTTTAATAGGACACCAATGATTTTATATATATTTGTTGCTGCATTTTTTTGGGAAACTATTACCCTTTCAAGGGTTTACGAAATTTATTGAATATGTCGTTAAGAGTGTTTTTGAGCTGTTTTTTGTCCTTTTTCTTTTTCGCAACTTTGTCAGGGCAATCTTCTTCCCGTCTTTCCCCCCAAGATTATATCGAGAAATATAATGAATGGGCTGTGATGAATATGAAACGCACAGGAGTTCCGGCAAGTATTACGCTGGCGCAGGGGATGCTCGAATCGGGCAATGGGAACAGCCGGCTTGCTGTGGAGGCCAACAACCATTTTGGTATTAAGTGCCATGAGTGGACAGGAGAGAAAGTTTATCACCACGATGACAGAAGAAATGAATGTTTCCGGAAATACAACTCCGTTTATGATTCTTATGCCGATCATGCGAAGTTTTTGACAGGTCGCTCCCGTTATGCTGCTCTTTTTGAGCTTGAAACCACTGATTATAAAGGTTGGGCCAAAGGCTTGAAAAAGGCAGGTTATGCCACAGATCCAAATTATGCCAAACGTTTGATTGATATCATCGAGAAGTATCAACTTCATCTATTCGATGAGGAAGGGGGGCGCCAAACAGCATGGAGACGCTCCGGAGAGCGGGAGATTTCTGTCGGAACGCACGAAATAGATCCGTTTTCCCGGCATGAGGTACACTACAACAATGGTGTGAAGTATGTGAAGGTTCAATCGTCGGATACCTTCTCCGGAATTGCCGAAGAATTTGGTCTCAGAGACTGGGAACTGCCCCGATATAACGATCTGGGTGCCGAGCGCGGAAAGGTGACTGATTATAAGTATCTCTATATTCAGCCCAAAAGAAAAAATGCGCATCCCAATCATAAAACCCATTTGGTGCGTGAAAATGAAACCATGTTTGAGATTTCTCAAATTTATGGAGTCAAAATGAAGAGCCTCTATAAAATTAATGAAATGCCGGAGGGGAAAGAACCCCGACCGGGTGACAGGATAAAATTGAGGTAGGTTTTGTAAAACAAAACTGGTTGTTTGTTGAACATTTTTGCCCTGATCAGGTTATCTAATTATATAAATAAAAGTGTATGTCTATGAACTAAACAAAATTTGTTTATAGTCATGTGTTTGTCAGGAAAGTGCCAGTTACAAGGCTTGCGAAGCCCGAAAGTACGGAGTTTACTTGAGTGAATGAGGAATTTTCGGGCAAGCATAACGCAGTAAATGGTACTTTATGGACAAACATTAAATAGGTAATCTTTAAAATAAATTTGAATATGGGACGAATCAACATTCACCGAACCAAAGAGATTAAAGCGGAAATTACCGAAAATCCGCAAAATGCACAGGAAATAATTGATTCAGAGGGAATTCTCGGTATCTGTGTGACAGATGATAAGGGCTATTACACACATGTGAATCCACGGTACAATGAGATTTACGGTTATGAACCGGGAGAGCTCAAGGGAAAACATTTTACATCGGTTGTTCCGACTGAGATGCATGAAAAGTTACAAACGGCTCACGATATGTTTATCAAAAATGAGTACGAAATTGTGAGATACTGGGATGTGGTAAATAAACGTGGAGAAACGATCAAAATTCAGGCGGCAGCCGCATTTTTCAATAATATTTTTAACAATCAGGGCAAGGGTCATAAGGTGACATTTGTTTACCATGATGAAGACTAAGGAGTTTCTGTCCATAAAGCCCCGTTTACTGCGTTATGCCATTAGCGGGAATTGCTCATTTACTCAAGTAAACTCCGCATTTCTGCTAATGGCAAGCCCCCGAAGAAAAATCGGGGCAGGCTTTGTAAGCGGAACCTTCTGAACAGAAAAAGCGAACTTGAGAAACTTTACTTAGTTTATAGACGGACTCTAAAGAGAACAGGGAGGCAGATTTTTTCTGCCTCCCTGTTGTTTTATTCTATTCAAAGCGAGCACCTTCCTCTAATTTATGTCCTCTCAGGAAATCTTCTGCTTTCATTCTTTTCTTACCGGCTATCTGAAGTTCATGAATTTTCAGAGCCCCTCCGGCAGTACCTGCAAGAATAAGCTTTTTATTGTCACTGTATAGTTCACCGGCTTTGAGCCCGTCAGAATCGTTTTCTTTTGTTTCAAAGATTTTTACTGATGTTGTGGTGCCATCAGGCAAAACCAGCTCTGTCCAGGCTGCCGGGTAAGGACTGAGTCCCCTTATCAGATTGTAAATCTCCTCACTGTCGGCATTCCAGTCGATTCGGCAATCCTCTTTAAATATTTTTGGTGCCGGTTTCAATTCTTTTTGTGGTTGGGGCACCGGTTTTATGTTGTCTCCGGCTACCGCCTCTACCGTTTTTACTACCAGGCTGGCGCCAATTTCCATTAATTTGTCGTGCACTGTTCCAGCATTGTCTTTTTTGGAAATGGGGACCTCCTCCTGAAAAATGATGTCTCCTGTGTCAATTTCATGCTTTAGAAAGAAGGTGGTCACTCCTGTTTTCTTTTCGCCATTGATAACCGCCCAGTTAATTGGTGCAGCCCCTCTGTATTCGGGAAGGAGAGAAGCGTGAAGGTTAAAAGTCCCTTTTGGGGGCATATTCCAGACCACTTCGGGCAGCATTCTGAAAGCCACCACTACTTGCAGATCTGCTTTTAAGGCCCTCAGTTCTTCGAGAAATACCGGATCTTTAAGCTTTTCGGGTTGCAGAACTGTTAATCCGTTTTCTAAAGCAAACTCTTTGACCGGTGAGGGTTTGAGTTTTCTTCCTCTTCCCGCCGGTTTATCGGGAGCTGTGATGACCCCCACAATGTTGGCTCCGGCACTCAGCAATGCCCTCAGGCTCTCCGTGGCAAAGTCCGGAGTTCCCATAAATACGATTCTTAAATTCTGCATAATTTTTGTATTTTGAACAAAAATAAGAAAAAAATGTGGCCTTTGCTGAGAGAGAAAACTCCATAAAAAATGCCGGCAAAAGCCGGCAGTAAAGAATTTATTGTTTGGATATAACCTCGTTCAGATGGAGCGTACGGTTGTGGGTTTTACTCTCCGGAAAAGCTTCGTCTTATTCGCTACTGACTACTGACTAATTTCTAAAACTCACTTCTTGTTCTTAAAATTGGCAGGACGATCCATATATTTGAAAAATTTGAGGTTGTGCCCCATCCGTTCTTTCTTGGTATGCATATAAAACTCATTGTAGGGGTTTGGCTCCACTTCAATGGGGATGTTTTCCACAATGGTGAGTCCGTATCCCTCCAGCCCGATGCGTTTAATCGGGTTGTTGGTCATCAACCGCATTTTTTTGACTCCCAATTCTCTCAGAATCTGGGCTCCCACGCCATAATCGCGTTCATCGGCTTCAAATCCCAGGTCGGTGTTGGCATCAACAGTATCGCGACCCTCTTCCTGCAGTTTGTAAGCTTTAATTTTGTTCATCAGGCCAATTCCCCGGCCTTCCTGATTCATATAAACAATGACTCCTTTACCTTCTTTTTCTATGGTTTCCATAGCTTTTTGAAGTTGTTCGCCACATTCACAACGTAACGATCCGAAGATATCGCCGGTGGCACACGACGAGTGCACCCTTACCAAAATGGGCTCATCTTCATCCCAGGAACCTTTAATCAGAGCCATATGTTCCAATCCATTGGATTTTTGTTTAAAAGGGATGAATTGGAAGTCTCCGTGAGCAGTGGGTAAATGCACTTCCACTCCTTTTACAATCAGGCTTTCTTTTTGAAGTCGATAGGCAATCAGGTCCTTTATGGTAATGATTTTCAGGTCAAACTTTTTGGCGATTTCCATCAGCTGTGGAAGTCTGGCCATGGTGCCATCATCATTCATGATTTCTACCAGCACGCCCGAAGGGGAGAGCCCTGCAAGTCTGGCAAGATCCACAGTGGCTTCGGTATGTCCGGATCTCCGAAGCACACCTCTTTCTTTTGCTTTGAGCGGGAAAATATGTCCGGGTCTTCCCAGGTCTTCGGGCTTTGTAGCAGGGTCGCTCAGTGCTTTTATGGTTTTAGCCCTGTCGGATGCAGAAATGCCCGTGGTACAGCCGTTTCCCAATAAGTCCACAGAAACGGTAAAAGGTGTAGCGTGAAGTGAAGTGTTCTTTCCCACCATCAATTCCAACTCCAGTTCATTGCAGCGCTCTTCCAGCAGTGGCGCACAAATGAGGCCACGCCCATGCTTGGCCATGAAATTTACCTTTTCAGGGGTTATCAGTTCAGCGGAGGTAATGAAATCTCCTTCGTTTTCGCGGTCTTCGTCATCTACCACAATAACCAGTTCCCCTTTGCGGAATGCTTCTATGGCTTCATCAATTGTATTTAGTTGAATGTCGGAAGTGTTGCCCATGGCTTTGAAAAAATTGTCATTTAAAGATTACAAAATTACACAAATAATTGTCAGCCACAATGCCGGATGTCATTTAAACCAGATAATGAAGTGTAAAAAACGCTAAGAGATATTTTTATTCCGGAACTATTTCCATTTCTTTTTTCGCTTAAACCGGGCCAGGAATTTCTGGAAGAAGATGACATAGGCGTCAGAATTCATGATGGCAGAATCGGTGGCTGATTTGTAAGTCAGAAATACTCCCAGCGGCAGTAAAACTGCGGATGAAAGCCACATACCCTGATAAACCAGCCATATGCCTTCACGGGCAAGCTTGGCTCCCATGGTGTCGATGATGTAGTAAGCTACAAAAAAGAGTACTGAGATAACCACCGGCATTCCGAGTCCCCCTTTGCGAATGATGGCTCCAAGAGGGGCTCCGATAAAGAAAAATATCAGACAGGCAAAGGGTAAAGTGAATTTCCTGTGCATTTCCATTTGGTGTCTTCTCAGGTTGATGTCCTGACGTTCGATGAATTTCATTCGCTCATCGATGGTGCTTTTCGTATTTCTGGCCTGACGCAATGTCATATCATAGACCATTTGTTTCCGACTGTTGCTCAATTGTTGAAATACACTGTCAATATTTATTGCTTTGGTGGAGTCTATTTCCGAGAAATCTCGATTATTATCAGGATTGGTTGAGGTTTTTCGGGTTCTATGTCTGATTTTAGAGAAATAGAATGATCGGGAACGTGATTCCAGATTATTTACAAATTTATCTTTTTCCCCGTTTATGGAATCCAGATCGTGATTGATCTGTTCCAGGGTTTTCATGCGGTCACTATGCTTGAAAAGGTTTTCGTCTGTTTTGGAGAAATCGAAGCCCTTCAATGGAATAATGGCTGTCTGGGTATCAAAATTATCGGTTCTGAATAGATGGTCCTGCTTGTTTCGGCTGTTTTTTTCAAGTCCTACCTTTTCATCGTAGCGCACTCCGTTATAGAGAATCAGTTTTAGAAATTTTTTATCGTCCGACATGAGCAGTTTTCCTGAGTCGGCAAGGGTAACATTGCTGTTACGGGCGTAACGGTCGCGATGATCATAGATCATCACATCGTAAAGCATGTTTTTGGAAGGGTCTTTTTTCTTTACCTTAATGCTGAAATCATCGACACCCTGATAGAATACGTTTTCTTTGATGTCCAGTTCCAGACGTGTTTCCTTGATTCCGTGAAGAATGGATACCAGCTTCAGGTTAGCAACCGGAAGAACATTGTTTGAAAATTTATAGGCTCCAAAAGAGGTGAGAACCGTAAGGATAATCAGCGGCAACATTATTCTTTGCAGAGATATTCCTGCAGATTTGAGTGCGGTCAGCTCATAGTTTTCCCCAAGATTCCCGAAAGTCATTAAGGAGGCCAGCAGTATGGCCAGCGGAAGTGCCATGGGAACCACCTGGAGAGAGGCGTAAAACAACAGCTCTGATAATACATGCCATTCCAGTCCTTTTCCCACCAAATCATCAACATAGCGCCACAGAAACTGCATGACCAGGATGAACATGGAGATAAAAAAGGTCATCAGCAACGGGCCGAGATAACTTTTGAGAATAAACAGGTGGACTTTCTTCATCTGTATTAATTGTGTGCTTTTTTAATTTTTGCAATGGGCTTGGTATGGATAACTTCCTACGGTCGGAAAGGTGAAAGCAAAAAAAAGCATTCAAAATATGTACCACATTTTGAATGCAAAGTTAATGAAACAAGTAGTATTTTACAGCCTGCTTTGTATATTATTTGAATACAACTCCTCTATTCACTGAGATTGCGGAAAAACCTTGAAGAACAGGTTAGGAAGAACCCAACCCGTGTTTTAATACATCTATCTGTTGATCCCAAAGTTCGATGGTGTCTTCTTTGTCTCCGGGTTCCACGTTGTCGGTAATAATCAGTGCCACATCTCCGGTTAGTTCGTCCACATTGATGTCGAATTCAAACCAGATCTCTTCCATCCCTTCATCCAACCACTGATATCTGACCATTTTGTTTTCTTTGCGCAGGGTTTGTTCGGCTTGTTGTTCACTTCCTTCCCATATAAATGTAAAAATTTTCCCTTTTACATTTACATTGTCGGCAAACCACTCTGAAAGACCACTTGGGGTGGCCAGCCGGTTGAAAAGTATTGCCGGCGAGGTGTTGAGAATGTACTCAAGCTCAATTTTTTCTAAATTGTCTGCCATCGTAATTATTATTTTGGTTTTCTGGTTACAATATAGTGGAATTATCCATAAAAAAAAATTGAAGGGAATCTATTCTGATAAAGAAGAGTCTGTATTTTTCTCCTCCCATGTTTTGACCAGACCGGCATATTTTCCTCCCTGACTGACAAGCTCATCGTGGTTGCCACGTTCAATGATCCGGCCTTGTTCCAGCACAAGAATCTGATCACTGTGTTTGATGGTGCTTAGGCGGTGTGCCACAGCAATCACCGTGCGTGAGGAGAAAATATTCTCGATTGCCTTCTGGATGTAATTCTCAGTAAGAGAGTCCACTGCGCTGGTTGCCTCATCCAGAATAATCAGTTCATTGTTTCCACTGATGGCACGGGCAAAAGAGATGAGCTGCCCCTGACCTTTGGAAAGGTTGTCGCCGTTGTCCTGAATGACATACTCCATTTTGCCGGGCAACTGATTGATAAAATGATCGGCATAAACAAATGAAGCTGCCTTTTGGATGTCTTCTTCGGTAAGGTATTCTCTTCCCAGAGCTATGTTGAAACGGATGGAATCGTTGAACATAAAAATGTCCTGTTGCATCAGTGCCATCATATTTCTGATTTCTGCCAAAGGGATATCTCTCAGTTCCCGTCCATTTATTTGGATGGAGCCTCTGTATCCGGTATAAGTTTTGGTAAGCAGGCGGATTATGGTTGATTTTCCTGATCCGGTGGTGCCCACCAGTGCAATCCGGTCACCTTTCCGGAGGGTAAATGAGATATTTTTTAAAACATCGGGAGCATCTTCGGAATAACGGAATGAAACATTTTCAAAGCGGATTTCCCTGAGTTCGGAAGATCCTTCTTTTTTGGTTTCATTTTCAACTTCTTCTGTTTCCTGCTCGAAAAGATGACTGATGTGATCCAAAGCGGACAGGGCCCTCTGGATGGTGGATATTTGCTGTGCAAACTGACGCACCGGGATGAACAGTCGCCCCAGGGTGGTGATGAAAACCACCAGCACTCCCATGGTATAACCATAATCCCATACCTGAATGGCACCGTAAAACAGCACTAAAGCTGTGGCCACCGAGGTAATGCCTTCTACAATGGAATACAACGCCGAATCGTACACATTGGAGCGATTCTGGGCATTGCAGTAGGTTTGGTTAAGATTGTTGTATTTGTTCCATGCCTCATCTTCTGCGTTGTAGAGCTGGATGGTTTTCATACCATTCAGTGATTCCTGAAGATAAGCTGCCGATTTGGCGAGGCTTGTTCGCGATTCATCGTAGGCGGCTCTTATTTTTCTGCGCAGATATCGCATTACCAGAACTATGAGTGGTACTACTATCAGTAAAACCAGCGTTAAGCGCCAGTTGAGATAAAACAGGTAACCTACCAGGGCGGTGGTTTTTATGCTTTCGGATAAAAGTCCAAGAATTCCTGCGGCAAAAGATTCACTGATGGATTCCATGTCGCTGGTAAGGCGGCTGAGGGTTACCCCGATGGGGTGTTTGTCGTAATACCTCATAGGAAACCGGATGGCTTTGCCAAATAATTCACGACGCATATCCACAATGGCCAGTCCGCCTGCCTTGGAAAAGGTGTAACTGTACACCCCGTCAAATAAAAGATTTAGCAACAAAACTCCCGCAAGGAACAAAGCATAAGTTTTTAGGCCTGTGACGTCTCCGGGAACAATGTAATCGTCGATGATTCGCTCAACCAGCCATAAAAATAAAATACTTGCGGTGGTGGTGACAGGAATGGATGACAAGCTGACGATGAGCCATTTTTTATGTGGAACAAAATAGCGTCCGAATCTTTTGATCAGGCTCCAGTCTTTATTTGTTAATATTTTGGCCATAGTTCAATTTTCTATTTTTCTCAATCCTTAACTCTCACTCCTCAACCCTCATTCCTCAATCCTTTATTTCTGCAACTGCCAGGTATCCCGATAGAATGCCGATGTTTTGATCAGCTCTTCATGTGTTCCGATGGCTTCAATTTGTCCCTCGTCCAGTACAATGGTGAAGTCTGTTTTTTCTAATACGCTGGTTCGGTTGGATACCACCAGCAAGCTCTCTGCCGGATGCTGTTCAAAGATCTGTTTGATCAAAAAACGTTCTGTATCAGTATCCACCGCCGAGAATACATCATCGAGAATAAGCAGTTTGCTGGGAGTATAAAGAGATCGGGCAAGGCTGATGCGCTGTTTCTGCCCCCCCGAGAGCATGATGCCCTTTTCTCCAACGAGTGTTTCTTCCTGTTTTGGAAAACGTGCCAGTTCATCCGAAAAGGCACTTTTGAATATGACATCATTAAAGATATTGGTATGTTCGGCCTTTTGTGCCCCAAAAGTGACATTGTTTTTGATGCTGTCAGAAAATAGAAAAACTTCCTGTGTAACTGTTTTGGCCACCGAACGGATGTCTTCTGCATGCAGCTTGTTTGCATCTTTATCATCAAAGAAGAGCTGACCGGGTTCGGGGCGCAGGTATCCATTGATTAAATTGATAAGTGTGGTTTTTCCTGCTCCTACTTTTCCGGTTATGCCTACCACCTGTCCCGGTTTTATGGTGAATGAGATGTCTCGCAAGGTGGGATGGTCTCCGTTGTGATAGGTGTAAGTGAGGTTTTTGAGTGTGATGCTATTCTTAAACAGGTTTTTTTGGTGCTGCACAGGTAATGGTTTTTTGTCATCGTCTGTGCCTTTTCGGTCCATAATGGTCTGAAGACTCGAAATTCCCACAAAGCCCTGCTGAAAAACTGTGAGAACCCATCCCAGCCCCATGATAGGTTGTGTGAGAAGTGCCGAGTAGGCAATGAATTCGGTGAGCTGGCCAATGGTAAATTTGCCCTGGATGACATATAAGCCCCCGGCAAAAAGGACCACTATTTTTAAAATTTGCTCCAGATTACCCAGCAATGGAAGTATGAAGGCTCTTATCCAGGTAATACGCATGGTGTATTTGAACAACGACACGTTCTCTTTTTCAACCTTATCTTCTGCCCAACGATGGATGTTGTAACTTTTTATGACACCGTTACCGGACAAAAAGGAGATGGTTTTGCCCGATAGTTTTTGCAGGGCATCCATCCGTTTGTGGGTGTTTTTTACCATTATTACCATGCCCACACGTACAATGATAAAAACTATCACCATTGGAATCACACAATAAAGTGTAAGAGCGGGTGAGAGATTCCACATTTTATAGGGAGTTAGCGATAAGGAAAAGATAATATTACCCGTTTGCAGTAACCCAAAGCCGGTAATCATCCGCACTCCGTTGATGTCATTATTGATGCGTGAAATGATGGAGCCGGTGCTGTTTTGGTCATAATAATCTTTGCCGAACGAGGAGAGTTTCCTGAACATCTCTCCTTTTAGTTGTTTCTCAATCAATCGTCCGGGAACGAAAAACAGAATTCTGGAAAGGGTGCGTACCAGTATTAAAACCAATGCAAGGCCCAGAATAATCAGTACGTAGTTGTAGAAACTGTCCCGATTTGAAGGCTCTCCATTAGAGATGATGTCAATGCTTTTTTGGATGAATTCGGGAATGGTCACCGACGTCCATATGGTGAGTCCCAGGAAAATAAATCCTCCGGTGTACCACCATCTGAAACGGTGCATATATTTAATCAGAAATAATAATTTCGAGCGCATACGATGGTAATTATTGATTTTTGGCAATAACCGGCTTACTTCTCCTGCATGGGCTCCGCTTGTGGCCAGCATTGCATCAGGCGACTTAAGTCACCATCCCATTCAGTTCTGTATTTTTGCAGATGTCTTTCTGCCTGTGTAGTCCCCGACTCCGCAATTTCCATGATGGGAGTAAGGTATCGGCTCTCATTTTCGATACCCAGTTTTTTAGACCGGCGGGAAAGTCCTTCCTCTGATATTTTCAGCATCTGAAGTGCAATATCTCTGATTTTTAGGTTTTTTGCTGATGCTTTCAGGCCGAGTTCCGGAACTTTGTCTCTCATTTCACGGAGGGTGTCTATATCCCATTTGCTGATGATCTCATAACTTTCATTCAGTGCGTCCGCATCGTAAAGAAGTCCCACCCAAAAGGCTGAAAGAGCTGCAATGTGTGAAACACAACTGGCATCGGCACCCCGCATTTCGATGAATCTCTTCAATCTGATATCCGGAAAAACGGTGGAAATATGAGTTTCCCAATCTTCCATAGTTGGGGTGAGCCGGTGTTTTCCGGCCATGAAATCTCGAAAGGTCATTTTTTCGCTGTCAATGTACTGACCATCTCTGAGGATGAAATACATGGGAACATCCAGCAAATAGTCCACCCATCGCTCAAAACCAAAACTCTGATCAAAAATAAATGGCAGAAAACCACATCGATCCGGATCGGTATCTTCCCATACCTGAGCGCGGTAACTTAAATATCCGTTGGGGCGTCCTTCTGTAAACGGGGAGTTGGCAAACAGAGCCGTTGCGGTGCTCTGCAACGCCTGGCCAATTCTCATCTTTCGGATCATGTCCTGCTCGTTTTGATAATCGAGGTTAACCTGAATGGTGGCCGTTCGCGTCATCATGTCAAGTCCCAATCTGCCTTTGGTGGGCATGTAAGCTTTCATAATCCGGTAACGCTCTTTGGGCATCCATTGCATCTCTTCGCGCCTGCATAGTGGGTCAAATCCCAGGGCCAGGGTTACAGCCCCGGTTTCTTTGCAGATTTTGCTCAGATCTTCGAAGTGTTTGCGGGTCTCACCATAGGTTTGATGGATGTTGTGAAAATTTTTGCCTGATAACTCAAACTGGCCGCCGGGCTCAATGGTAATAGAGGCTCCGTCCTTTTCAAGTCCAATAATTTTGTCGTCTTCCCGGATGGTGGTCCAGCCCTCTTTGGCCATAAGCTCCATCACCTGGCTTATTCCCGGTTTTGTGCTGTGGCCGAGCCTTTGAAGATTGTCTTTCTGGTATAGAAACTTTTCATGTTCGGTTCCAATCCCCCAATCTTTCGGCTCTTTATTTCCTGCGGCCAAATAATCTATGAGTTGCTGTTTTTTCAAAATAGGTATCTCTTTCTTTGTTGCCATTCGTTAATGCTTTATTTGGAATTTAAAATGGCATCCAGCACATACTTCTCAACCTCGCGGTTTTTGCCAATGTAAGGAAAATCGTGCATGGAGAGCATGGCCGGTGCATTGAGTTCCACAACAATATAATTTTGTGGGGATGGGGTTTCCTGCAGGTTTTTTATGATGATGTCGATGCCTGCAATTTTGAGCCCTGCAGCCTGCGCTGCTTCTACTGCCACTTCTTTGTAGTAGCTGGGCATCTCATCAGTGACATCGATACTGTCTCCTCCTGTGCTGAGGTTGGAGTTTTTTCTTAAAAATATTTTTTGCCCTTTTTCAGGGATGGAATGTAACGATAAGTCCTGTTTCTTCAAGTGGCGCAATATCTCTCCATCCGGCTTTATTTTTAGAAGCGGATGGGTGTAATCATCTCCGCGATTTTTGTTTTTTGCTTCTATCAGTTCTTCAATGGATTCTGTTCCGTTTCCGGTGATATTGGCCGGTTCCCTGAAAGCAATGGCACGTAACTGGTTGTCAATGACCAGAAATCTGTATTCCTGACCGGGGTGATACTCTTCTACGATTACTTTTTTTGAGAATCTGAAGGCATCTTTCACCGCTGTATTTACCTCTTCCAGTGTGCCAAGATTGGTGCTTACTGCAATTCCATGATCAGTATCCATTGGTTTTACAACTAACGGATAGTTCAGGTTTGTAATTCTTGCTGCTTCGGATTGGGAGTGTAGCAATAGACCTTTGGCGTGACTGATGCCCTTTCTTCTAAGAAACTGTTTGGTCATCCATTTATCATTGGAAATCCAATAGGCAATAAGGCTGTTGGCATCTGAGATTGTGCCCTCATGAATGATGTATTCTTTATTGTTGTAGGTGACTGCTATCAGGTTATTCTTGTCGTCCAGAACCTCAAAGGGGATGTTTCGGGCCATTATTTCTTTTAGAATTATTTGCGTGGTGGCCTCAAAATGCTCATACCCTTTTAGCGGCTGAAAGTTATATCCGGTTTCATGCGTGTCTGCCATACCTTTCTTATTGATTTATTGAACTGCAAAGGTAAGCAATGACAGAGAGAAAATGTTCGCTTTTTTACGAACTCTGGTTTTTGAACCGGAAGAGAAGAGGGAAAAAGAAAAACCGGGCAGCTTTTGTTAGTGCTAAGATGTTTATACCCCATTACATACATAGAAGAAAGAAACAAAAGACTACCCGGTTTTTTTAGGGTTGGGCTTGCAGTGAAGCAAATCCATTTATATTTTCAGGTAAGCAGATTACCTTTTAAATCATTTATGCTCATTTGTTGTACTCTGCAAGACCCTTTTAATAGAAAATCCGGACAACCATGACTGCTTTCCCTTTAAGACCATGTTCCCCATTATCCCCATTGGGATTTTGAAAGAAAAGAAATGAGCCGGTCGTCCGGATTCAAGGGCTGGGTTCTTGCATTACAGGAGTCAAAGATGAGCGATTATTTTGAGGAAAAAAAGCGAAAAGTCAGTGGTTTTCTGAATGATATGTTTTGTTTTCTGAATGGCAGGTTTGGACCAACGAACGAATTTCAACCAAAATACTCATCCAGTATTTTCATTCCCGACTTTGAGATGTTTAATCCAACTTCCTTGTTACCGTTAAACATGATGCATTTTTTTTGAGTACGGTTGACTTCTCTTAAAAAGGAAGTATTAATAACATGTGAGCGTGAGATTCTTAGAAAGTCGTTTGAATTGATGGTGGACAGGATTTTACCGATGTTTTGAGCCACGTAATGGTCACTCTCTTTTTCCATCACAATCTTTGTATAAACGTGGTCTGCTTCTAAAAAGACGATATCTTTTGGATTTACCAGCAGAAAGCCCGACTGGGTATTAAATCGTATAAGTTGATGCTCCTTTTGGGGGGTGTTGTTTTCCGGTAATGGTTGTTCTGTACCCCGTGATGAGAAAGTTTTTTCAATTTTTTCGATGCATTTCTGCAATCGATCAGGACTTACCGGTTTTAAAATGTAATCAATAATGTTGTATTCAAATGCTTTCAGTGCATATTGATCATAGGCTGAAACAAAAACAATCTGGGTAGAGCAGCGGTTTTTGTAAAGTTTTTTGGCGATATCCACCCCTGATTTCGTACCAAGATGAATGTCCAAAAAAAGGACATCGGGTCTTAACAGGGCTATTTCATCGACCAGGTTCTCAGCACAGGAAAATTTTCCGATGACTTCAAAATTGAAATAATCATTTATCATTTTGGTTAAAACGGCTAATGCACCGGGTTCATCATCAACAATTACTACTTTGTACATTTGTTTTCAGGTTTCAGGTTATTTGTGTTTTTGATCAAAAAAATCTTTTACCAGGGTTTGGTATCCTCTTGAGACCGGTATTTTTTCACTGTTGGGGCTTTCAATTAAAAGCCTCATAGCTGTGCCCTCTTTCTTGACCATGCTCACCCTTTTTGTGTTAACAATGTAGGAACGATGACATCTGAGCAGGGTAGAGTTTTCGAATTTCTTTTCAATATTCTTCAGCGTATTGCGGATTAGAACCGATTTAGGTTGATTGTTGTGAAGATACTTGATGGACACATAATTGTCGGATGACTCCAGATAAAGTAAATCTTCAAGCTTTAATGAGATGCGCAGAATTCCTTTGTCATCATGAAATGAGATGAAATTTGAGGAATGCCTGACCTGATTTAAAAGATTGTTAAGCGTTATGCTTTTTTCTTTCCATGCAAAAAACAGCAATGAAATCACATAAGGAATCAATAGTATAAGAGCGGTGTTCTGAAGTGCCAGATAAAAGAGGAAACCGAAACTTCGCGGATCATGCATGGTAAACTTTTCCAGAAAAGCATACATGGCAGCCATCAGAAGTATTTCTCCGGCAATCATCAGTATGTAATAACGAATGGTAACGGGCTTTTTCTTTTTTATCAGGAACATCAGGAGTACCCTGCTCAGCAAAACCACCAGCATTCCGGCTATTACCAGCAGCCCGGAATAAAAAACAAACTCGGCAGAGCTGATGTTGTACCATTCTCCCGATCCAAACGGGCGGTATATATTGATGAAAATATAAGCAAAAAGGGTTGCAAACAATACCTGTAATATGGTATTCTTTTTGGTGACAAAATAATCGGGTATTAGTTTTGGCCTCCTTTGCATCCGTTTTATATTTAATTGTTTTCTATCAAAACGGGGGCTAAATTAATGATATTTGTCAGATTTTTTAAATTGATTACATGAATCTCTTTTTTGTATTCGCAAAAGCATTCACGTTTTTGATTTGTTCAGAAAAATTTTTTAGCCCTTTTTGATGATTCAAAAATAGTGATCTTTTTTCTACCAGCCTTTCTTTTTAGGAAAATGATTTCTTTTTTTAATCTGGTCCTTTTCATTCATCCCACAAGTCATGCATTCACCCCATCGCCTTTGTCAGTTATCCCAAACTGCCGTTGGTGACTACATTGGGAGCGGATGTGTTCTTTTTTGATGTTTATTTGTAGTCAGGTAATGATTGTAAAAAACAACCTTTTGATTTATGGAATTGCTTTTTGAATTGCAGGAAACACTATTAAGTAAGTTTGATCTCAGGCATACGTTTGGCAGATTGGATCAAAAGGTGGTGTTTCATACTTATCCTTTCGAATCGCAATATGAAGGTTTTCCGGATGATGCATCATCCGGAGTCTCTCCTTATGGGAATTTCTTGTCCGGCAACAGTTGCAATCGTTTCTTTAGGTATGCTGTTTTTGAGCCGGTAACGAAAAAGAAGGATGCTCATGCTATTGTCCTTCTGCACGGGTTGAACGAGCGTAAGTGGGGGAAATATCTTGCCTGGGCCTATAAACTTGCAGAATGGACGGGAGCCCCGGTGATTTTGTTTCCTTTGGCAAATCACATGAATCGCTCTCCCGAAGCCTGGGCCTATCCACGACAGATGAGTGAGTTTGTTCGTCAACGTAAAACCTTCTTTGGTCCTATTCAAAACAGTTCATTTGCAAATGTTGCTTTGAGCAACAGGCTTGATAAAACTCCCGAGGTGTTTATCTCATCAGGGCTGCAGAGCATTCAGGATTTGGTGAAACTTACCCGGGAGATCTCGTCCGGGAACCACCCGTTGTTCCCGAAAGGAACGGAAGTTGACTTTTTTTCTTATTCCATCGGCGCCCTGGTTACTGAAATTCTTTTGATGTCTAATCCTGACAATCTTTTCTGTTCCAGTAAGGCATTTCTCTTTTGTGGTGGTTCCACCTTTGATCAGATGGACGGACGCTCCAAAACCATCCTGGACAATAAAGCTTACGAATCATTGTCCGAATTTGTGAAGAATTTTGAGGGCCGAAAGTCCTCCGGTAAATTATTTGATTTGCTCAAACCCTTTGGGAACTCTGTTTTTGATGTTTTCAGGTCTATGATCTCATTTAATTATCTGCGCACGGAGCGTGAAGGGAGGCTGAAGTCGCTTGCCCACAGGATTAAGGCACTGGGGCTTTCTCTGGATAAGGTAATTCCCGGACAGGCCATATATAATACTTTTTGTAAAGGGCAGTGCACCAATGTTGCTGTAGCTGATTTTGATTTTAAATATTCGCATGAGATGCCCTTTCCAATGAATGATTTTTCCATTAAAGAGAAGGTGGAAAAAGCTTTTAACGCTGTCTTTGAAGATGCTTCCTTTTTTTTGAAGCGTTGAGAACTGGCTGTGTGAAGGTAATTCTTAGATATCCAGTGACTTAAAAATAAAATTTATTTCTGCTCTCCATAAATGAAAAACCATTGCAAAAACGTTTGCAATGGTTTTTTTCTTTTTTGAGTAAATTTTAATGGTAAATCCATTTTGCGGAAAACATTTTTTTTATACTTTTGCACCGCCTGACAGGGAAAGCCCGACAGGAGATCACAACAAATATTGATATAACGCGAAAATAGCTCAGTTGGTAGAGCACGACCTTGCCAAGGTCGGGGTCGCGGGTTCGAGTCCCGTTTTTCGCTCAAAAAGAGTAATTGATAATTGATGTTGCCGATGTAGCTCAGTGGTAGAGCGCTTCCTTGGTAAGGAAGAGGTCACGGGTTCAACTCCCGTCATTGGCTCAAAAAAAGCCCCGCAAAACTGCAGGGCTTTTTTTTATTCTCTTTGTTTGATGATCTTCAATCGTTGAACCGCTCCTGTTTCGGACTGAAGTATCATCATGTATATGCCCGCCTTATAGTTTGAGAAGTCCCATTCTGCCGGCTCACCTCCACGGATTTGTTTTTGCTCGACCTGTGTACCCGTTAGATCAAAAAGTGAAATGTTAAAAACAGTGTTTGGAAGGTGTTGGATGGTAGCCTTTGATTTTACAGGATTTGGAAATACGGTAATCTTTTCTGATGATTCCTGTTGAATACTTGAACTGGCTACTGCCATTGTTACGTTAATCGTGCTGTTGGATGTGGTATTTACGGTGTCCTGATAATCATTGAACTCCAGAGCTGAAATAACGTATTCCATTCCTGTTCTTATGGGGACTTTAGTAAAGACGACCTTTCCGTTTTCGTCTGTTGTCTTTGTTGTGTTATTGAAATTTACACTGGCTCCCTGAATAGCAACTCCCGTATCATCTTTTACTTCAAATGTGATGGTATATCCTGTTTCTGCCCATACCACGTTCGAGAACTCCGATTCCATGCCTGTATATGGGTAAAGTGCTTTTACCTTATATTCATAATCTGAGAGGCCATCCAGCACCTCGCTAAAGTTTATATTGGCAAATCCGGTTCGATGCCCGATCTCAACATGGTCTCTGTAAACAGCGTATTCAATGTTTCCGGAATAGAACATGGGAATGGGATCCGTGTTTGATTTTTGTGTTCTTGCGGTTGTTTGCTCTTTGTTGCTTATTTCCCTATCTGCCCTGGGGGTTTTGCTGATTTTTGGTGATACAGGGAAGACAGGCGTGGGGTCTGTATCCAATGCACCCTGCTCGGGCCCTACAATAATGTCATCCAGGAGTAGTATGAATGTATCCGTTCCTTTGTTTTGAACTGCTATTTCAACGGTTTGTCCGATGAAGTCGGCAAGGCTGTATTCAAAGCGTGTCCAGGAAACCGGTACCGAAAAGTCTGTTCCGGAGAGAGATGTCCAGGCGGATTCACCGGCAAGTCTGATTTTGATCTCAATAACTTCATTGCCCCATGTTTGAGTACCTGAGGCGTTTGCCAGTGTTCTGGCAACGAGAGAGAAGAAATCTCCCTCTTTAACTTTAAACGGAGGAGATATCAGCCAGTCATCGCTTTGTGTACCTTGTGCGGCAAATGCGGCCAGTACTTTGCTGCCCGACCATGCAGTGATGTTGTACTCCATCTGCAGCAGATTCTCATCATAGACATCCAGTATCATATATGCCATGGGATTTTGCTCATTGGGCCAGGTAAGTGTGTAGATGCCATAGGTGGGCGCCAGATCCCTGTCTTCAAAAGTCCATCCGGTAATACTGGTGGAGAAACTCTGATAATTTTCAAAGTTTTCATTAATGACAGGTTCCCATTGTAAATTGACGGTTTTATAGTCAACAGTTGCTGTCAGAGATGTTGGGGCCAATGGTGTGAAGGGCGACAATTCCAGTGTAATTGTTTGTGAGGAAGAAGGAATAAACCGGGCTGATTTTCCGTAAAACCCATCTGCACTTACATCCACGTGTGTGAATTTCTCATGGTGTTTTACCTGCCGGGTAATTTTACCGGTTGCATCTGTGAGAATGGTATCTCCTTCAAATATTACACCGGCATCCGACAGAGGGTTGGTTGCTTCATCATGTACCTCAAAGGTAATGTCGTAAAAGACATCTTCTGTGGATAGTATGTAAGTTGCAGGATTGAGCTGATAACACAAATTACTTTCGTTGTATTCATAAAACTGAAGGTAATAGTCTGTGGTGTGCTCCAGACCTGAAAGCGAGATCTGATTTCCCGGTCCGTTGTAAAGGACGTAAGTGTTGTTTCCGATGTTGTCACCTGCTCCAAACTCTGCGTTGGCAGTATAAGTGGTTCCGTTGGCTGGTAAATCAACAATGTTGGCATCTTTGCGTGCAAGGATCATCAGGGCATCACCATTTCCGCGGGTCCATGAGAGGTCGGCCGAAATTTTGGTGATATTGGATGTCGCTATGTTCGCAGGGGCAATATCGGGCTTTGCCTGACAAGCTGTACTGTTCATCACTTCCACCATGTCGAGACCAATTCCGTATCCGTAATTGGAGATGCCTTCAAAAGCTATTTCACATGGTTCTGAATAGGGAAGTTCCAGAGCACGGGCTGTCCACTCCCCAATGTCATCGGTGTAGTGAACCAGTTCTTCCCAAACTCCGGTGCTCAATGGTCGGATTAAAACCCTTAGTTCGTCCTGATCGGGTGCCCATAAGGGTTGCAGGTGTCTGAACTTCAAAGTGTATTTTTCTCCCGATTCCAGATTGAGAACCGGGGATATGAGACGGGTTGTTTTGGGGATGGAAGTCTTCTGAAAAAAAGATGTATATGCACTTCCCGAGTATGCCGGTACAGCCATTTCTGAGACGTAAAGTGTGGTAAAGTCCCAACTGTTGGTTCCGGAAATAAATTCCTGTCTCCAGTTTTGAAGTCCGGCTTCGAAATCGTCCTGCCAGGGAAATGTTGAAACAGGGGCCGATTTAGTGGTGGCACTGCTCCTCAGGCTTTGAGAATAGGTAGTGCCCTTGTCGCTCCAGATGGCATAATGGTATTCTGAGGAGGCATTCAGGTTATCATGGATGAATTCCTGAACCGAGTTGCCATAATAAAGAACAGTTCCTCCTCCTTCTATGGCATCGTCCGGGTTGTATGTGGTGCCATTCACGGGCACTCCAAATGTGTCGGATGTGTTCCATGCCAGCAAAACAGGTAGCTCAGAATTGTCCTGTATTCCCGGAGTCCAGCTCAGAGAAATGCTTTTGTCATCTGTCCCTACTGCTGAAAAGGTAAGTGGAGAACCATCCTGGAAAGACATGAAATCAAAATGTATGGTTTCGCTGACTTGTGTAATTCCCGTGATGCTCCGGTTGAATCCTTCACCGCTCCACGTAGTCATGGCCGGATCGCTGGTGTCTGTGAGCTCCGTAACATTGGCTGTTCCCGGGAAAGGACAGGAGGCATCATTGATGATATGATTGGCCGCAATGGGATAAAACCCCTGATGGTGGTCTATATTGATGGTGTTTGAGTATCTTCTGTCAGCAATCAGGTTGCCATCAGCATGATAAACCAGCATCCCTTCTGAATAGAGGTGTGAATCAAAGCCTGTTTTTCGACGATTTTCAATGAGCAGATATTCATTTTCCACCGGACTGTTGACCCGCAGCACCTGCCTGGAGGAGATGACTGGTTCCAGAGAGACGGATTGGGGGGATTCAATGACTGTTACATCTACCCAGTCCAGATCGGCTTTTGAAAAGGGATTGTGGTGGGCCGGTGAGGCTCCGTAGGGGAAACCGTTATAGGTACCACCTGCCATTATGTCCCAGCGACCGGTTCCGTCGTGCTGACCGTCGGTGTCTTCATTGATGTCGTAAAAATCCGGGAGTCCCAGGTTGTGTCCGAATTCATGGCACATTACACCGATGGTGTTCATTTGACCATCCGGAGATCTGAGTTCGGGTTGTACGGTGTATTGATCTACAACGACTCCGTTCAATGTCCGTTCGGTTGTTCCTATTCCTGCTGAAGAGAAAGAGTATGAGTGTGACCAGATATCATTTTCGTTGCCGGTCACTTCCTGCCCGGGTCCCTGATGGATGATAGCTATTCCTTCCACAACACCGTCGCCGTCATTGTCGAACTGTGAAAAATCAATCCCCTGCTCTGAGGCTGCTTTTATGGCATGCAGGGCAAACTCACTCCATTTTGCTTCCGGGCCGTAATAATCATGGCTTCCGGGGACCGTAACCCAATCGGTTACAGTGGTGGTGATACTCAGATTACCCCCGCTGACTTCCTCGTAATAATCTTTAAAACTTCCGGTACCATTGTATCCCGGGAGGTTCATGAAATCATCGAAAGAAGATTGCAGATAGGAGGGGGAAGTGTCAGCAAAGTTTACCAGTATCAATAAAAGATTGGGGCTTCCGGTGGTAGGGAAGTAGGTGCTCATTATGGAGCTTTTTAACGCTCCGGAGTATTTGGAGGATCTCTTTTTTAAATAGTTTTCCCGTGAAACACCTATGTTTCTGGGGGTACCGGAGAGAAAATTTATTTCAGTTGTGGCTCTTTTATCCGGATTGGAGGCTTTAATACCGGAGGCTGCAATTTCACCCGATTTTAGTTGCGTTGCATATTCAAAGATGCCTTTTTTGTTTCTGACAATGCGAAAACCGTCTGTTGTGGTTGTCCAGTTGTACCATTCATCGCCGTGCTGCCGGATTGTAAGCACCGATCCATCCGGTTGCCTTATTTCCTGCGGATAGGGAAACGCCCCGACAGCCAGGGCGCCAAAGGACATAAAGAATAATTGAAGAATTATCAGTATTGGTGTTAAAAAGAAAGTTTTTTTGCCGGTAAAAATCGCCCCCATGTTCTTTTGATTCTTAGCTGTTTGAAAAATCATTCCCACTATTTGTTGAAGAACAGATCTTTTATGAAACCTTATAAAAAGCATCAAATATATACCTTTGTAAACGATTTAGGGCAAAAAAAGTTCCAAAACAAATAAAGCGAATGATCTCAAAATTAAAGAGTACCACTTTTCTGGCCATTCTGGCCTGTCTGCTATGGTCCACTGCATTTGTGGGGATCAAAATAGGACTGGAATATACGACACCTATGCAGTTTGCGGGAACCCGTTTTTTCCTTTCGGGCCTTATGATTTTGCCGCTGGTGGCATCGTGGAAAAGATTATGGAAAGACCTTAAGACGCACTTTCCGGTATTTTTGAAGATTGCTTTCTTTCAAACCTTTGTGTTGTACACGCTTTTTTATCAGGGTATAAACCTGGTTGAAGGAGCTACAACTGCCATTATTATCGGCTCGCAACCGCTATTTACGGCTCTGGTGGCTCATGTTACCATGAAGAACGATCTGTTGACCATGCGGAAGTTCAGAACCATAGCCATTGGAATTGTCGGAATTGTTCTGGTGGCGCTCGAAAAGGGGTTGAGTTTCTCCGGCAATACGCTGTTTGGCCAATTGGCAGGTATAGGCATGCTGGTTCTGGCCAATATTGCTTCCGGCTACGGCAATGTTTTGGTCAGTAAACAGAGTGATTTGAATATTTCGCCCGTGGGGCTGAGCTCTGTTCAATTAATTATGGGCGGGGCCGCACTTTTTGGAGTTTCTTTACTGGTAGAGCAACCCTTCCGGGGTTTTGCGTTTGAATGGCCATACTATGCCTCACTCTTCTGGTTGAGTTTTTTATCTGCAGCAGCTTTTTCTTTGTGGTTCACCCTCCTGAACCGGCCGGGTGTAAAAGTCTCTGATCTGAATATCTGGAAATTTATTATCCCTGTTTTCGGAGCTTTCTTTAGCTGGCTGATTATCCCTGATGAGGTACCCTCTGTTTTGCAAATATCCGGAATGCTTTTCATCGGTTTATCACTGGTTTTGTATAACCTCCAAAACCGTAAAAAGCGATTGTGAAACAGTTTTTTATCCCCGTGTGTTATAGGGGATGTAAAAATAAAACGTGGTCCCCTGGCCCGGATAGGAACGTAACGTTATGTCGCCCCCAAGAGCAGGCAGGATGCTCTTAACAATGCTAAGCCCCAATCCCATTCCTCCATACAGAGACTCGGTGTTGTTTTCTGCTTTGCGAAATGGCTGGAAGATGTTTTGCTGCTCCTCCGAGGTTATGCCGATGCCTGTGTCTTCGACGATAAAAATCAAAACCCGGTGCGGGGGATCTTCCACTTCCAGATTTGGGATGAAAGAGGTGAGGTCTTTTCCGCTAAATTTGCCCACAGAAAGTTTAATGAAACCTTCGGAGGTGAATTTTAATGCATTGCCCATGAGGTTTGAAATAACCTGTCGGAGCCGATGCTCATCCGTAAAGACTGATACTTCCTTTAAGGACTCCGGAATGTCGAGAATGAGTTCCAAATCCTGACTTTTTCGAGGCTGAAACTCCAGGGTTTTCATTATGCTGCTCAGGAAAGGGCCAAGCTTCACAAATTTTGGGTGAAAACTCATTTGACCCGTTTCTATTCTGCTGATGTCTATGATGTCATTGATTAATGCCAATAAGTTTTCACCCGATTGTTGAATCAGAGTAAGAAACTCAGCTTTGTCATTGTCGGAAAGCTCCATGTTGTTGAGCAGCGTTGAAAAACCCACGATGGCATTCATCGGAGTTCTGATTTCATGGGACAGGTTGGCAAGAAAAGCTGTCTTCAACCGATCCGATTCCTCCGCTTTAATTTTTGCTTTCTCTAAATCGGCAGTTCGGCTGGCCACCAGTTCTTTTAAGTCGTGTCTGTGTAGCTCCAGTTCCTGGTTTTGCTGCATTACTTTTCGCTGACTTTCTCTGAGTTCCTGAACTGCTTTCTGGAGGTTGCGGGTTTTTTCACGTACAAGTCCGGCCAATACTATTTTCTGCCGTTTGAGTAATTGCATGCGCATCAGAAAGATGCCCAGGATGAGAAGAAAAACAAACAGCCCGAAAGCCCATGCAAACCAGGGTTGGTAATAAAACGGAGCGCTGACAATGATTTGGAGCGTGTCTCCCTCTTCATTCCATACATTGTGGTTATTTGCTCCCTTAACTTTTAACTGGTACTTTCCCGGAGGAAGGTTGGCGTAAGAGATGATGTGTGCTGCCGGGGCTTCAGACCACTCGGAGTCAAATCCTTCCAGCTTCCATTTTATCAGGTTTTTCTCTGGGTGACTAAAATTCAGAACCGAGACTCCAATGGAAAGATTGTCTCTCCCATGCGGGATTTTAATGGTTTCGGAAGTAATTTCTTCAATATCAATGGCGCTTTGTCCTCCAATCGAACTGTTGGGAATACCGGTAAAATAACTGGAAATAAATACCGGAGGAACATATTCATTTAGTTTGATATTTTCCGGGTCAAACTCTACAAATCCGTTGATGCCCCCCATCATTATTTCTCCTTCGGGGGTTACGTGAACGGCCCGTTCGTTAAATTCCTGACAAAAAGTGCCTTCATCCAAGCCAAATTCCTGGAGGCTTTTTGTTTGAATATTCAACCGCGTAATGCCGTAGTCGGTGGAGACCCACAGGTTGTTTTGGTTGTCTGCACAGACCGCATAGGTGTTGGTAGAAAGGGTATGGTTGGCATATTCGTCACTGAGGCTCAGGGTTTGTGTGTTGAGGTGCAAAAGACCACTGCCGAAAGTTGCCAGCCAAATAGAGGTGTCATTTTGGGCAGTCATGGAAAGAACATAGTTCCCACGTGAGTACTGGCGGTTTTGGGAACTCTCCAAAATGGCCGGAACTTTCCGGAATTCTTTGGTTTCGGTGTCAAAGTGGATGAGGAATTCATTTCTTGTGCCAATCCAACACCTTGTATTTTGGTGTGTGAAAACCATATCGGTGACGTGCACGAACTCTGTGTCCCAGGTTTCTAACGGAAATGGGAAGACAGATTTTGTGCCGTTTGTGGGATTGAAAGTTACAACTCCGGCCTGGGATGTCAACCAGATTCTGTTGTCGGGGGTGACTGCCATGCTGCTGAAATTGTTTAAGCGATTCCGGGGAACGGAATCATGGGAAAAGGTGTGCCAGGTAAAATGATTATTGTTTAAATTTGATTCAAGCAATCCGCCGGAGGAGGCCAGGAATATTTTTCCGTTGATCTCAACTCCTTCCATGACAATGTTTTGCTTCCTGCCATGGTCGGTGTCCAGCAATTTTTCAAATTGCTGATTCGGTCCTTTTTGTCTGAAAAGACCATCGAGGGTCCAGAACCAGGTGCGATGCTTTGAATCTTTCATCAGGAAAAACACCGAAGTATTCTGTGCATCTGACAACTTACGAATATCATAACCTGTGAAAATATGCTTTTGAAAATCGATGGTTGATAATCCGGAGGGTGTCCCTGCCAGCAATATTGGTTGATGTCCGTAAAATTCCAGATCATTAACCTGGTTGTTTATCAAAGCACCGTCTTTCTCGGATGCGGTGTAATTCCGGATGTCTTTCCCAGTTGAATTGGTTTTAAAGATTCCGCTATTCACGGTTCCTATCCAGATATTGTCCTGGTGATCTGCAGTGATACTGGTTATTTGCTCAATAATCATATCCTGAGATAAGAGGGAGTATGTCATCTTTTTTTCATCCCATTTCCATAATCGGTTGTGAGTGGCAAGTATGATCTTTCCAGAAGATAGTTGAACAATGTCTTTTACCCACTCTTCTGTGATAGGACCGCTTTCGAATGATTGAATTCGCTTTAGCAGTGCGCCTTTTTCATCGAAAATAAAAAGCCCTCTTGTCGTACCGGCATAGATGAGGTTACCCACTTTTTGGAAGCCAAAAGCAGTGAAGTTCATTTCTCCTTCTGTAGTTGTGATGCGTTCAAATGCATTAGGTTCTCTATTCTTGTCGAGATGAACTTTTAACAGACCCTGGAGGCTGGTTCCAAGTAGTAGGAGAGAGTCGTTTATTTCACTGATGCTGACAATGTTGTTCAGGAATCTTTGTCCGTCATTGTCAGATATGGTCGGAAGCCAGGAGTGAAATTCGGCAGTGTTGAAATCGAAAAAATTGAGACCTCCGAAAACAGTGCCAATCCATAATCCGGAACCATCGGAAGCTGGTTGCAACGCGCTTATGTTGTTATTGCTCAAAGAGAGACTGTCCTTCTTGTCGTTCTGATAAATGGAAATCATAAGACCATCCCATTTATATAGTCCTCCGGAAGATCCCATCCATACATAGCCTTTATCATCAGGAGTTATTACCCGTATGTTGGATTGGACTAGCCCTTGCTGTCGTGATAGATTGTCGAAGTAGATTGATGGGGCAGATACATTATTTCCCTGCACTGTTTTGAGCACAAACAATAGCAATATGAACCACAAAAGCCTTAAAAAAAGTGGTTTTCTTAAAGAGTTGCCTGGGAATAGAGACATAAATTCTTGGTCTAAAGTAATTGGGTCTTGAAAAGTTAAGATACAAAAAGAATTTTGTTTTTAAACATTGGTGTCTGGTTTAAAATTTGAGATTGCTTCACTACGTTACCAATGACAGATTTTTACAACAACCGGAAAGTCAAGGTTGTAATTGTTGGCCCCCATTCGGGGACCTGATTCCAATCGTTCAGCCTTACCCCGGGTTATCGACCCGGGGTTATTAAAATTTGCCCCTTTCAGGGACGAGCCAATTCTGTCATTTACACATTATTCCCCAAACTTTTTTGGGGTAGGCACTCGCAATGACGGGGCTTTGCTATAAGCCTTTTGAACAGCGTCATTGCGTGCAAAGCGAAACAATCTCCTTTTAAAAGGAATAGTTTCTCCGGACAATAGTGGTTTTTAACCTATCTTATATATTTCAATAGTCTGTTAAGTTTTTTAAAGTATTGTAAATTAAGTCTTTGTAATTAAGTGGATGTTTTTGATGAAATTCAGAATGTCAATGTTATACAATTGTTCCAGCCTCTAACCTCTAACCTCTGAATATCTAACGATCTGTTGATACATGAATTGTCAATTCAGGGTTAAAAAAATGGTCGATAAAGCCAAATTATGCAGGCTGATTGCAAGCAAACTATGAAATTTCCACAATGGTAATTCCGCTTCCGCCGTATTGAACATGTTCATCATAATAACGGGAAACAAATGGCAAGGTTGCAATATGTTGACGAATTAATTCCCGCAATATTCCGTTTCCTTTTCCATGGAGAATTTTAACTGTTTCGGCACTACAAAGTAAGGCCTCGTCCAGATGATTCAGGACTTTCGTCACGGCTTCCTCTGCACGCATTCCACGAACATCTATGTCCGGGCTGAACGACAGTTTTTTGTCTCTCAGACGATCGGAGTAAGTGGAATTGCTGCGTGTTGCGCTTTGCCGGAGTGATTTTTTATAATCGTTTTTACTGATGCGTTTTAACCTGACGATTTTGATGGTGGTAATCAGTTGCCCAAAGGCCACCACTGCATCCTTCCCATTGACTTCAATGATTTGTCCGGGTACACTTTGTCCTTCCAAAAGCACTGCATCACCCGGTTCAAATGGTTTGTTGGGTTCAGCTTTTTTTTCGGGAGACTCTTTTTTCAATGAGGTTTCGGTGCCTGTCTCTTTACTTTTTTTCTTTCCTGACTGCCGATCCTTGATTTTCTTAATTTTCTTGTCCAGCTTCCTTTGCAGTTCTTCATCAATGCCGGTTTGTTCTACCTGCTCTTTAAAATCGTTCAGGTTTTTGCGAAGCGATTTTGTTTTTTCTTTCTCAGCCTGTGCTTCCCGGATTTCCCTGATGGTTTTCTCAATCTCCCGGTTGGCGGATGCAAGTATTTCGTTGGCCTCTTTCTTTGCAGCCTCCAATATTTTGTTTCGTTCGGTTTTCAGTTTTTCCAGATCGTGTTCATATCTGGAGGTAATGCTTTCCAGTTGTTTGTCCCGATCACGAACAGACTGTCGCTTCTTTTCCCAATATCTTTTGTCACGGATGATCTCACGCAGATGCTTGTCAAAATTGATGTGTTCTTCCCCCAGGCGGTTTTTTGCTTTTTCCAGAATGTTTTCCGGCAGCCCGGTTTTTCTGGCAATTTCAAAGGCAAATGAGCTTCCCGGCTGTCCCATTTCCAGTTTAAAGAGTGGCTGAATAAGATGGGTGTCAAAAAGCATGGCCCCATTGATGATGCCGGAATTTTCCGATGCAAAATGTTTCAGGTTGGTGTAATGGGTGGTAATGACTCCGTAAACCTGTTGATTGTTGAGCTGTTCCAGTACCGCTTCAGCGATGGCACCTCCCAGCATGGGCTCAGTTCCTGTTCCAAACTCATCAATAAGCAGAAGTGATTTTTCATCACAGTGGCGGATGAAGTTTTTCATATTCAGCAAGTGGGAACTGTAGGTACTCAGGTCATTTTCAATAGATTGTTCGTCTCCGATATCCATGAAAATGCTGTTAAAGAATCCCATCTGGGAGTTTTCACTTACCGGAACAGGCAGGCCGCACTGAAGCATATATTGAAGTAATCCTACTGTTTGAAGACATACAGACTTACCTCCGGCATTGGGGCCGGATATAAGCAGAATACGTTGTTCTTCATTTAGTTCAATGTCCAGTGGTATCACCGGTTTTTCTGCCGCCTTGTTTTGAAGATAGAGGAGTGGGTGCATGGCCTTTTCCCATAAAAAGGCAGTTTTTTGGTGAACTTTGGGAACTGTTCCGTCTATCCTTCTGGCGAACATTGCTTTAGCCCTGATAAAATCGATAATACCCAGAAATCTGAAGGCATATAACATCTCTTCCATGTAGGGACGGAGAAAAACCGATAGTTCAGAAAGAATTTTAACCAACTCACGGCGTTCGGCGTAGTTGAGTTCTCTTATTTCGTTGTTAATTTCGACAATTTCGGTGGGTTCGATGTAAGAGGTTTTACCGGTGGCCGATTCATCCTGTACGATTCCTGAGATTTTACGTTTATTGGCTGATAGAACAGGGATGACAGCACGACCATCGCGGATGGAGATGGTGGCGTCCGGATCCACAATGCCTTCTTGCTGAGCCCTTTTTAGTATGGCAGACATTTTACCCGATATACTGCCCTGCTTACTTTTGATTTCCCTGCGGATGCGTTGTAATTCCGGGGATGCATTGTCTCTTACCTCTCCTTGTTTATTAATGATGGTGTCGATTTTGTCCAGCACGGCGGGGTAGATCATTACCGGTTCGGCAAGATTGTAAAGCGCAGGGAATTCCTCTTTTTCTTTCGACTCGATGAATCGCAGAATTTCCCTTACACTACCCAGTGCCCTGCGTAAATCAAAAAGTTCGCTGACTTCCAGAAAAAGCCCTTCCACTCTCAGTTTTTTCAGTGGTTTACGAACGTCAAAGAAGTTGCCGGCCGGCATTTCGCGACCGTCATCTGAGATATGCATCATTTCATGGGTTTGCTTCAGCCAGTTGGTGACATTCTCATAATGATTTGAGAAAGTCATTTTTTCGGCACGTTCGCGTCCCATCTCACTCAGGCAGCCCTCTGTTATGAAGGCTCTTATCTTATTGAAATAAAGTTTTTGTTCAAATGTATCCGGATATATCACAATGATCTCTTTTGCTGCAAAATTAAATAAAAGATTGGGCTGTTCATGCACCCGGGTGTGTTAAAATGCTGATATAATTCATGTGAGAGAACTGTCAAATAATGAGAATCGTCTGTTTTTTTGATGTTGTCACCTCTTAAATTAGCACCGTGATTCAATTGTAAATTTTCTATTAAAATATGGATGAAAATGGGGGCTGTTAGTAAACTCAGAGAGCGTGGATTTTTGGAGCGCCGGCGATATGAGGCAGTAGTATTTTTGTTAGTGTCGGGGCTGTTTTTCGGGTTTCTGGGCAGCGAAATGGGAATGGCCAATTTGTTAAACACCCTGATGCGGACAGCCCATGATTTGTTGATGAATACCGTGTTGTTTATATTAGGAATTACTGTGCTTACCGGTGCTTTAGGGAAACTGATGATTGAATTTGGCGTGGTGCGTTTGCTTGAGTTGTTGCTGGCACCTCTTATGCGGCCGCTCTTTAAACTTCCCGGAGTTGCTTCGCTGGCAGGTTTGATGACTTTTTTTTCCGACAATCCGGCAATTATCAGTCTTGCTAACGATAAGCATTTTAACCGTTTTTTTAAGAAAAAGGAATTACTTTCTCTTACAAACTTTGGAACCGCTTTTGGGATGGGGCTGATTGTACTTGCTTTTATGAGTAGTTTGGGATTCTTTAAAGGAGCCATGATTGGATTGGTTGGAGCCGTGGCAGGGGCGATTGTCAGTACCCGCATGATGCAGTATCTTTTGAAAGGACTTCCCGAAGGAAATGAGGAAATATCAAAGAAAGACGGAAATTTAGAAAAGGTTCGTTTCGATTCTAAAGGGCCCGTTTTTCAACGTTTTCTGAATGCGGTGCTCGATGGAGGGAAATCGGGGGTTGATCTTGGATTGTCAATTATTCCGGGAGTTTTGGTTATCAGCACATTTATTATGGTCGTTACTTTTTCGGTGAGTGATCCATCGGTTGGTTATCAGGGGCTGGCCTATGAGGGAGTCCCGGTGTTGCCGCGCCTTGCCGGTTATTTTTCAGGGGTTTTTGAATTTTTGTTTGGTTTTGAACATCCTGAGCTAATTGCTTTTCCGGTTACTTCTTTGGGGGCAGTCGGAGCTGCCTTGTCAATGGTTAAAGCCTTTGTTGCCCAGGGTATTGCCGGTGGTAACGAGATTGCTGTATTTACTGCCATGGGAATGTGCTGGAGTGGCTATTTGAGTACCCACACAGCCATGCTCGACACGTTGGGCTATAGGGAACTTACGTCAAAAGCTCTTTTGGCGCATACCCTGGGGGGAGTGGTTGCCGGTATAGTGGCTCACCTGATCTTTGTCTTTATCACTTACCTGGGATATTGAGCAATCCTGGTTTTGTTGTTTAAAGCTGAGATTGTATGGCGACCAAAGGCACTCTCCATATATTGATATTTGGCAAAGTCAATAATCCGTTAAACTTTTTCAAGGTTCTGGCAATTATTGCTTTAAGTTTAAATGATTTTTGATAAAATTCAGATCGTCAGTATTATATGACTTTTCTAACCTCTAATTTCTAATAATCTAACGATCTATTGAAAAGCCAAAATCAGAACAGGATTATATGTTTGATAATTTTTGCAGTAGCTGATCCACAGCAAGCAAAAGTCCGACAGCAAGGGTGGATCCTAAAACCAGGAGATGAACCGGCTCTATCCAGGAATAGAGCGACTGGAAAGCTCCGCCGAGGTTATGAACCCATTGAAACTGGCTTTCTCCGGTGAAGAGTCCCGCATCATACATATAGCCCAAAGCAAAAAGAACCAATACGGCCGGGACAATCCACCAGCGGTTTTGCTTATCCACAATGGGTTTGTAAAAACGGGGTTGAGAAACCCAGTCGGCCATTACCTGATTCATTACCTTCCGATTGAAATCGCTGGATGGAATGTGATCGGGCTGGAATTCAGTATGAAACAGCTCTCTGATTTCCCGGTCTTCTATTTCTTCATTGTATTTCTTCATGGCTTTTTCTCCTTAAATCAGTGAATCAACCTCCTTGTTGAGAATTGACTGCAACATTTTGTGAAGGTTTTGTCTGCCTCTGAAAAGTTTAACTTTTACGTTGGCAGGGGATAGTCCGGTAATTTCTGCAATTTCGTCCACTTTGTTATCTTCATAATAGTAAAGAGTCAAAATGGTGGCCTCATCTCCCTTTAATCTTTTCAGAGCCTCTTTTAAAAATTTGCTTCTGTCACCGTCAAACAGGATGTCTCCCGGGTTCTGACTTTCCTCCGGGTGAAAGGTTGTTTCGTTTATCGGTACCTCTCTGTTTTTTGTTTTTCTCAATCTGGAAATGGCCTGTCGGTAAGCAATCCGGTATATCCAGGTTGAGAAAGCCGAACGTCCTTCAAATGAGTCCAGAGCTTTGTATGCTTTGAAAAACGTATCCTGAGCAACTTCTTCAGCATCCGGTTCGTTTTTTAAAACCTGAAGTGCCAGCGTATAAACCATGTGACGGTACTTGTCGATTAGTATCGAGTAGGCACCCACATCGCCCTGCTTTATCTTCTTTATTATTTGCTTTTCGTCTCCGGTTTTCATTGTGATGGTATGACGCCTTCTCCTGTAAGATGGTTACAAGTTAATATTAAAAAAAAACTGAGTCCAGTTTGTAACCGATTAAAACGTGGTGGCGTCCAACGGGCAAAACCAATTAAAATTAACGTTATGAATAGTGTAGAAATAGTCGTACCCGTTGCATTCTTTGGGATGATCTTCGGAATAGTAGTTTTGGTAACTTATTACCGCAACAAGAGAATGGAACGAATGGCATTGATTTCATCAGGCCGTGATGCTTCCATCTTTAAGGAAGAGGACGATAAAGCCAAACTGAGTTCTCTGAAGTACGGAATCTTTTTGGTTGGTCTGGCCATTGGGTTTATTGTTGGCGATTTGATGGCTTTGGCAGGCTCTGTGACAGAGTGGATAGCTTATATTTCCATGATTTTCCTTTTCGGAGGTGTTTCGTTACTTGTTTTTTATTTGATAGCCCGGAAAATTTTGAAACGGGGAGAACAGACGGACTGACAGAGTGGAATTATTAAGGAAAATGGTGTAAATTTTAAAAAATGAGAAGCAATTAACTTTTATTAACTACTCAAATTGTCCATTTTACACTCAATTAGTCATATTTGTATCAGGGATTTTTTCATAAAACTTGGATTTAAAATGACTGGATTAAAGAAAGGAGTTTTCTTCTTTCTTTTCCAGTTGTTTTTTTAACTTCATTTAACTATGATTGTGTGTTTTTAAGTGAATTGTGAGTTAGATTTGTAATAGATTTTTTTTCATAGATTTGGATTTGGTTAACAAAGCTGATTTAAGGGAAAAGGACAGGCGAAAATTATTTCACTGTCCTTTTTTATTTTATAAGATCAAAAGTTTAACAAGCTTTAAACCCGTTTTAGTGTTGTTAATACAAAAAACACCGATATTTGCACTGTAGATTTTTTTCATAGACTTGGATTTGGTTAGCAAATGCTGATTTAAAGGGAAAGGGCAGAATATTCTGCCCTTTTTTTATTTTATTTTTCCGGGAAAAATCTTTAAATTTAAAGGCAGATAGCAGTTTTACCGGTTTGACGGGGCTGCCAAATAACATTTGTTATGGATAATCTGTTTTTAAAATACATGCGCGAGCGCACCGGTCGGAAGAAAACCGCTCAGGGGCCCAGTTTCGAATCTCCCGGACCGGTAATTACCATTTCAAGGGAATATGGCTGTCCGGGCCGCCGGATAGCACGGCAGTTAGCTGAAACCCTTACTGCAAAAAATCGGGCGCAGGGGAACAATCGTGACTGGCGCTGGATCAGCAAGGAAATTATTGAAGAATCAGCTCGTGAACTCAAACTTTCTCCAGGTATGATGGAGGATTTATCAGAATACAGGGAGCGTGGATTTTTCGAGAATCTTGCCTTGTTCTTCTCTGATGAGTACTACCCCGGTGATGTTAAAATCAAAAACACCATTGCCAAATTTATTTTCAATGCCTCTACCGAGGGTAATGTTGTTATTGTGGGGCGTGCCGCTGAAGCGATTACTAAGAACTTTACCAATTCACTTCATATTAAGATTCAGGCGCCCCTGTCCTGGCGAGCAGAACGTGTTGCCGAAATGCAGGGGATGACCATTCAGGAAGCCCGTAAAGAAGCCATGGAAATGGATCATCGCAGGGCTATGTTCCGCAATTATTTTGAAAAAGAACGCCCTGATATTGATTATTTCGATATTTTCTTTAACTGTGCAACCCTGTCTGATGAGGAAATCATTGAATCCATCGTTATTCTGGCCGAATCCCGGGGATTTGTTGTTTAACCCGGATTATTTTCCTTATTTTTTTGTCAATTTACGGAGTAGCTGAATGGCTTGTCCGTAATAGCCTGAACCAAAAAGATTGAGATGATTTAAAACGTGGTATAGCAAATAGGCAGGTTCACGCTCTGAAGCACCTGCCTTTAGTGGATATGTCTGCTGGTATGCCCGGTAGAAATCTTCTGAAAAGCCGCCAAATAATTTGGTCATCGCAAGGTCAGCTTCGCGATGTCCGTAATAAACTGCGGGATCAATCAATACAGGACTGCCCGATTCATCTACCATGTAGTTTCCTCCCCATAAATCTCCGTGCAGCAGAGCCGGGGGCTCTGCTCCGGCACTGAGTATATCCTCCAATACGGATTCCAGTTTTGAAATCAGAGATGTAAGGGTTTTATCGGCATAACCATTTTTTTCAGCCAAACGAAACTGGTAAAGGATTCTTTTGTTCCAATAAAACAAGGGCCAGTTGTTTTTTTCTTCTTCAGAAGCCAGGTTTATTTGAGGGGTGGAGCCTATGAAATTGTCTTCGAAGAAACCATATCCTTCTGCTGTTCGTTGGTGAAGAAGTGCCAGTTTGTGGCCGAAATATTCGAAAAAGTCCTTTTTTTTGGATCCGTTTTTAATGTATTCAATTATCAGGCAATCTTTGCTTGTATGTATAACCTCCGGAACTCTGATTACATCGGCGCTTGCAAGCTCCCGGAGTCCGTTAGCCTCTTTTTCAAACATTCCGTTGCTAAAACCCTGTTTGAGAAAATATTTTTTGCCCGATCGGGTGGAAATGATTTGAGAATCAGCTATGCATCCCCCTCCTACAGAGGACATGCTTAAAGGTTCTTCACCGAGAATCTTTGTCAGCTTGTCCGTATTCATATCCTAGATTTATTTTTGGTTTTTCAAAAATCCGAGTAATCCTTTACAGGCCGATTCAAGAAGGTCTAATACCAGTTCGAATCCCTCATCACCCCCGTAATAAGGATCAGGAACTTCGTCGTGATTGCAGTTGTTGCAGAAGTCAGTCATTTTAAAAATTTTACTGACAGCATCCGATCCGGTGGCAAGTTGTTCCAGGTCACGAATATTCTGATTATCCATTCCGATAATCATGTCAAACTCCCTGAAATCTGTTACCGGGTCAACCGGACGACTTATGCTGGTAAGGTTGTAGCCTCTTTTTATTGCATGTCTTTGCATCCGAGCATCAGCAGGACTTCCGGCATGGTAGTCCGTGATTCCTGCCGAATCGACCACAAAAAAATCCTGGAGACCGTCCCGCTCAATCAATCCGTTAAAAACCGCTTCAGCACTTGGAGAACGACAAATATTTCCTAAGCAAACAAATAATATTTTCTTTTTTTCCATAACTAATGAGTCTTTCTGCAAATATAGTTTTTTAGCGACTAATAACCGGAGGAACTTTACTTTGAGGATAAATGTTTCAGATTTCCACAGGGTGTGGATATTGTTCCCCAATTTACCATGGCCTGACTTTGTATTGAATTTCCGGATTATTGAGTTTATGTTCTGTAAGTCATATTTTTAGGTGTGTTTTTTGGTTGCCTTATTTTGTCCTGGCACACTCTTTTCAATACAAAAGACAACAAACAAATATAATTTTAGATGTTTAACCTAAAAGTAAAAGTTATGAAAAGGAAATTTTTATTTGTATTGACAAGTGTGTTTTTTTTGGCAGTAACTCCATTTGTTTCTGCAATGACTATGGACGATGTAACAACTGCTGTTGAGCAGGAGTTGACCTTTACCGACATTGAGGTAAGCGAAGTTCCTTCAGAAGTAATCGAAGCTGCCAAGAAGGAGTTTCCCGGAACTGAAGTGGAAAAAGCACAGGTTGCTGAAGTGTCCGGAGAAAAGATCTACAAGATTGTTGTAAAAGATGCTGATGGTGTTAACCAGACCGGTCTTTACAACAGCAATGGGGACAGTTATGTTCCTGAGGCATAGATTTACTTCTTGACACTTTAAATGCGGTTAATTAATTGAATTTTAACACCAGGCCCCTTTCTGGCAATGAACCTGCTTTATTCATAATTTATTTAGTACGATGTTCAACTACCTGTGAAATACAGCCGTCCTCAACAAAATGGATTTGAAAATAATCTATTATTTCCTGCATCCATTTTGCCTGCGGTTGGTTGTATTTCTTAATATTTGAATATCTCATCACAACAATTCATGAATAAAGCAGGTTAGGGCGTATCCGGATTTCCGGGTGCGCCTTTTTGTTGCTTTATTCGGAGGAAGGGGTAAAATTCATTATCTTTAAAGCTGTAAAAGAACTTTTACAGGGTATGCAAAAGAAAATTCTTATTGTTGACGACGATACATCATTTGGCATGATGGTCAGTGGTTTTTTGAAAAAGAAGGGACATGACTCCGTTCTTTCCGGGAATGTTTTCGGGGCAGTTGACCATCTAAAGAAAGAAACTTTCGATTTGGTCCTAACGGATTACCGGCTTCCTGACGGTACCGGAATGGATGTGTTGGAAAAAAGTAAACAGTTTTCTTCGAATACTCCGGTGGTGTTGATTACTGCTTATTCTGAAATCAGAGTCGCTGTGGATGCCATAAAAAAAGGTGCTTACGAATACATTACCAAGCCGGTAAATGCTGATGAACTTTTACATGTGGTAACCAAAGCTTTTAAGAATAATCGTAAGAGTCCATCTTCCAATTCTGAATATATATCCGGTAACGGGGAGGAAGCCCGTCGTATGGAGGAACATATCCGGCTGGTTGCCCCCACCGAAGTGGCTGTGCTTATTCAGGGGGAAAGCGGCACAGGGAAGGAGTATGTGGCCCGGCGAATTCATCAGTTGAGCAATCATGCCGATGCACCATTTGTCGCTGTTGATTGTGGTGCATTAACGCCCGAAATTGCTTCCAGTGAACTGTTTGGCCACATAAAGGGGAGTTTTACGGGTGCAGTGGATAATAAAACAGGCCATTTTGAAAGCGTGGGCAGGGGGACCATCTTTTTGGATGAGGTAGGAAATTTAAGTTATGAAGTACAGGTCAAGCTGCTAAGAGCAATTCAGGAAAGAAAGGCAAGACGACTGGGAAGTAACACTGAATTTGCCATTGAAGCCCGTATTGTTGCGGCGACCAATGATGACCTGAGGAACAGTTCGATGAACGGATCATTCAGAGAGGATCTTTATCACCGTTTAAATGAGTTTCAGATTTCAGTGCCTCCTTTGCGGGCCAGGCGTGATGATCTTTTAAAATATGCCAACTATTTTAGGGAGAAGGCAGCAGCGGAGTTTGGGAAAGAGATTGAAGGATTTTCAGAAGCCGTACTTGGGATTTTTGAACGCTATGAATGGCCCGGTAACTTAAGGGAGTTACGCAATGTTGTACGTCGGTCGGTTTTGCTTACTCAGGGCGATTTTGTAGAAAAAGCATCAATCCCTCCTGAACTGGAAATACCCTCTGGAAAAACAGATCAGGAACTAAATTTATCGGATGCGCGTAATGCAACTGAAAAGCAGATGATAGAGGAAGTTCTTGTGAAAACGCGCCACAATAAGAGTGAAACAGCCAGATTGCTGGGGATGGATCGAAAAACATTGTACAATAAAATGCAAAAGCTGAACATAGATTATTAGTCTTTTGCAAATATTGCTTCAGACAGCTCTTTTTCAACCATGTTCCAGTGCTTTTTCAAACGCTTTAGTCCCCTTTTCAGCTCGGGGGTATTTCCCGGTTTCTTTCCAAGGATTTCGATGCCTTTAAGGATTACGGAACCTTTGGAAATGCCAAATTGCCTGAATCCTGTCTGCATTTTATGAGCGTGTTCAGCTATTTCTCCGTGTTTTTTTGCTGAAATGAGTTTTGACAATTCCGAAAGATTCTTTTTTGTATCTGAAATAAATGTCTCTGTTATGGAAGTCAGAAACTCCATGTCATCCCCTGTAAAGGAAGTGACTCCGGCGAGATCGAAGCTTTGACGATTCGGGACATCTGAATGTGAAGCGTTGTTTTTTTTAATTTTATTTTCTCCGGGTTCTTTTTTGTCCTGAATTCGTGATATTCTTTTTAGAAGGTCTTCTTTTGAAAATGGTTTGGGCAGAATAAAGACCTGGTCTGTTTTCTTCAGATCCTCTGTGGAGGCATGTTCATTCACGGCTGCAGATAACAGCAGGATAGGGGTGGAATGACTTTCGCGCACTTTCTTAATGAATTGGATGCCATTGATTTCAGGCATTCTCAGGTCCGTAATAATTAGTGAGAAACGCTCGGATTCCAGGTGTTTTAGAGCTTCAACGGGGCTTCTGTATCCGGTAACCTGAACTTTTTCGCCTAAAAAGCCTCTGACCAGTTTTTCAATAAGAGGGTCATCGTCCACAATCAGGATTTTCCCTTCGTTAAATGTTTTTGCTGGGGTATCGTTCTTTTTTTCGGTGGTTTGTTTCTCCTTTTGAAAAGGGATGGAAAAATGAAATATGCTTCCTTTTCCCGGTTCACTTTCTGCACTTATCCGGCCGCCCATGGCCTCGGTTAGTTTTTTGCTGATGGCCAGCCCAAGTCCGGTGCCTTTCTCAGGATTTTTTTGAGGAGTGAATTGCTTGAATTCATCAAAGATATACTGTGTTTTCTCTTTTGGGATGCCCGGGCCGGTGTCACTCACCTCAAAATACAACTGGTTGTTGCGGGTGGTAAAACTCAGGTGGACTCTGCCATGGTCTGTGAATTTTATGGCATTTCCTGTCAGGTTGAAGAGTATTTGTTTTAACCTTGTACGATCTCCCCAAAAATCAAGATCCTTCGGGGTTGCGGAGTAGGTGAAATCCAGATGTTTTTGTTCGGCTTTGGGCTTTAATGTCAGGTATGTTTCCTCTATCAATTTGCCGGAAGTAATCTGCTCTTTTTGTAACTGAAGTTTGCCTTCCTGGAGTGTTGAATAATCCAGGATGTCATTTACCAGCGAAAGCAAATGCAGCGCGGAATTGTGAATGATGGAGGCGGACTCGCTTTCATTCTGCATGAGTTCTGAGAATCCGATGATTGCGGTTAGAGGGGTGCGGATTTCATGGCTCATATTGGCCAGGAATTTTTCCTTTACTTTCATAAGGGAAGCAATTTTTTCCCGGGATGCAATGAGTTCTTCTTTATATCGGCGACTTCTTTTCAAATCATTTCCAATCCGGATGATGAAGCTCAGAATGATTAAAAGACCTGATAACCCTAATACGATGACTTTTAAGAAGATGTCTGTTTTTAGGTGCTCCAGTTGTGCCTGGTGATTTTCTGATTCTTTAATCGCTTGTTCTTCCAGCTTTTTTACAAAGGTTCTGATGGTTCCGGTAAGTTGGTTCTCCAGAAGTATCAATCCCTGTTCGCGTCTGGACAAGAGATTGGAAAAGTGTTTGTCTTGTTCCTCTATTTTTTGCAGTTGCTGTTTTACTTCTTTCAAAGCCGGACCTTCAATTGTTCGTGTTGTAATGGATGAATCCACAACTTGAGCAATGTTAGGCGTTTTAACCGGCAGTGCCTCCTGATCGTTTTTTTCGCCCGAAAGGAAACTGGCTATGCGGCCAAAGAAACCTTTCTGGTCAGGAGCTGATGGAATCGTTTCCACAGAATCGGCAACGTGGATGCTGGACCAGGTAATTTTATTGATTTGAATGCTTAAGCTATCCGGAAGTAATGGAACAATTTCACCATAACGCTGGCGATATCGGTTGATTTCACTTAGTTCAAAAATGTTTTGAGTTTGTTGGTGTTTTTTGTTAATCAGGTTTTCAAGAGTATCTGTATAAGCCAGGTAAGAGCTGTCGGCAAATAGCTTTCGCAGGTTGTCCAGACTTTGACGGAGTGAGTCCTGTAAACTCAGATATGCTTTTTGTTCTTTTGAAATCCCTTTTATGCGGTAACTCCTTGCTTTTCCCTCGGATTCCTGAAGGTGAAACATCAGTTCGTTAAGGGCCATCAGGCGCTTGTTTAAAGGATCTTCCTTCCGGCTTTCGTGCAGATAACGGATAATGCCGGTATAGCTGATGAAGAAAGCCAGAACAGCAATGATCAGAAAAAGAAAGAAGCCTGTGGTTACTTTCCGGTTGATACTTTTTTCAGGAAAATTATGGTGCATAATTCTGTCTTTTGAACGTCGGGTTTTGATGTCATTTTGTCAACTTCAGGTATCTGATTATCTGTGTTTTTGGTCATTTTGTCGGATGTTTGATTTCTTCTTAAGGCTGGCGCAGACTTTGCATTGATCTGAAGAAAAAACCATACCAAAATGCAATATAAGAATTACTATAAAACATTAGGTGTATCAAAAGATGCTACTCAGGATGAGATTAAAAAGGCATATCGGAAGCTGGCGGTAAAATACCATCCTGACAAGAATCCTGACAATAAAGAAACTGAGAACAAATTTAAGGAAATAAATGAGGCTTATGAGGTATTGAAGGATCCCGAAAAACGGAAGAAATATGATCAGTTGGGCTCCAATTGGAAGCAGTATGAAAACGCCGGATATGGTGGATCACAGGGTGCCGGTTTTGGTGGATTTGACTGGTCGCAGTTTGGAGGGCAGCCCGGAGGTGGACGTTCCTATTCTTTTGGAGGTGATATGGGAGATGTGTTTGGCAGCTCGGGAGGTTTCTCCGATTTCTTCAATATGTTTTTTGGAGGAATGGGAGGAGCCGGAACCACAGGGTTTGGAGGTTCTCGTGCTGCTAAAGGACAGGACTTGAAAGCCGATCTGGATTTGTCTGTTAGCGAGGCTTATCACGGGACTACCCGCATCCTGAATGTGAATGGGAGAAAACTCAGGGTTAATATAAAACCGGGAGCTTATGAGGGCCAGGAGTTACGGATTAAAGGTAGGGGAGCTGCCGGAGTAGCTGGTGGCCAAAATGGGGATATTTATCTGAGAATTAAAATTCAGTCCGACACAGAATACAGAATTGATGGGCGCAATATAATAAAAGAGGTTCCTGTTGACTTCTTTACCGCAACGTTGGGCGGAAAGCTGCGGGTAAACACTCCCGGAGGGGTGGTCAATGTGACCATTCCCAAAGGAACACAGCCCGGGCGCACACTGCGCCTCCGTGGTAAGGGGATGCCAAATCAAAGGCAATCAGGTGTAAATGGTGACTTATTGCTTCGGTTAAAAGTTGAGATTCCGACAGAATTAACCAATGAAGAAGAAAAGCTGGTTAAAAAGTGGAGAGAAGTATGGCAGAAAAAATAAGGTATTCAAGTGTCGATAATAGAGAGTATTAGGGTTATGTGGAGAAAAAAAGGAAATTTTTTCCAGTATTAAAATTGGAGAATATCACCAAATCACCTACATTTGCAACCGCAAAACGGAAATAAACGGTTTGCGGAAGTAATGGCGAGGTTGTTTAGCTGGTTAGAGCGTCCCGATTAAAATCGGGAAGGTCGGCTGAACAAAGCCAAGAAAAGAAAACAATAATGGCGAGGTAGCTCAGCTGGTTAGAGCGTCCCGATTAAAATCGGGAAGGTCGGCTGAACAAAGCCAAGAAAAGAAAACAATAATGGCGAGGTAGCTCAGCTGGTTAGAGCGCATGATTCATAATCATGAGGTCGGCGGTTCAAGCCCGCCTCTCGCTACGAAGGGTTAGAACTTAACAGTTTTAACCCTTTTTTCATTAAACCCTTCTCCTTATGCCACACTACGTTTACATTCTTTACAGCACTTCTCGTGACCGCTATTATATCGGAAGCGCCACGGATATTGAAGAGCGCTTAAATCGTCACAATGCCGGAGCCACTCCATCAACCAAGTCTGGTCGCCCATGGAAAGTCGTTTACACAGAGGAATATTCAACAAAAAGTGAAGCATTAAAGCGTGAAAACCACATAAAACGTCAAAAGAGTCGTATCTACATCGAAGCGTTAATTGATAGTTCAGCTGGTTAGAGCGTCCCGATCTAAATCGGGAAGTTCGGCGGTTCAAGCCCGCCTCTCGCTACTTGAAAAGGGTTAGAACTTAACAGTTTTAACCCTTTTTTCATTAAACCCTTCTCCTTATGCCACACTACGTTTACATTCTTTACAGCACTTCTCGTGACCGCTATTATATCGGAAGCGCCACGGATATTGAAGAGCGCTTAAATCGTCACAATGCCGGAGCCACTCCATCAACCAAGTCTGGTCGCCCATGGAAAGTCGTTTACACAGAGGAATATTCAACAAAAAGTGAAGCATTAAAGCGTGAAAACCACATAAAACGTCAAAAGAGTCGTATCTACATCGAAGCGTTAATTGATAGTTCAGCTGGTTAGAGCGTCCCGATCTAAATCGGGAAG
>Ga0247722_10000031_pt1 | contig 112673 bp, 147 predicted proteins | sample MSEWelMarce3H_FC_FD_189094 | JGI IMG/M metagenome (GOLD analysis project Ga0247722, IMG submission 189094) | Subsurface sediment microbial communities from gas well in West Virginia, United States - MSEEL Well Study Marcellus 3H_FC | ecosystem: Environmental > Terrestrial > Deep subsurface >...
CTGTAAGAACAATAAAAAACATATTGTATTGAGAGTATTGAACACCTAGAAAGAAGATACGATGAGATAGTTCAGTTATGTGAGATGTTTAAAGCAAGGGCTTATATTCATGTTCAAAAACAAAATCATTTTGATGTGTCATTAAGTATGATGTCTGCTTTGGCACAAAAGATTCAGAATGGGAACCATAATCAAAAGGGGTTGTTTGATTCAGTAGTGGGGCAGATAAAAACGCAAGAGAAAAGATGGATTGTTGACATTGATACTAAAGACCTTGAAGAATTGGTTGAGGTTGCTGAATTTATCTATAATCTTAGACCTATTGGTAATAAAGTTATAAACACAATACCAACTAAAAATGGATTTCATTTAATAACAGAGAGATTTGATGTTAAATCATTTGGTGATAGATACCCAGATATTGATATTCAAAAGAAAAACCCAACACTGCTTTACTACCCAGAAAGTTTAGAGCAATAAAAAACTAAGTAATATGAAACTACAAATTAACAACAAACAGAATATATTTTTCTGTTCAGATCCCCACTATGGGCATGCCGGAATTGTGCGTGGCACTTCCACTTGGGAAGGTAAAAAAGGGTGTCGTGATTTCGATACACTAGAGGAGCATGACCAAACTTTAATCGACAACATAAACAAAACTGTTGGAGAAGACGACATATTATTCTGTCTTGGAGATTGGAGTTTTGGAGGTTACAAAAATGGAGATAACGTAAGTAATATAAAAAAATTTCGTGAACAAATTATATGCAAAAATGTACACTTGGTACTTGGGAATCACGATACGGAGATTGCTAAAAACAAGAATGGGGAGAAAGAGTTGTTTGCATCTGTAAACCCTTACTTAGAGGTTCTGATTATAGACCAACCAAAAGAGCAAGGAGAGGTTCCATTGAGATATAATCTTGTATTGTGCCACTATGCTATGAGGGTTTGGAATAAGTCTTTTAGAGGATCGTGGATGCTTTATGGACATAGCCATGGCAGCTTAGATGAGTTTACACCATTGACAGCTAACCCTGATTGGATAGGGGATCAGTATTACACAAAAAGTTATAGAACTATGGATGTAGGTTTTGATACACACCCTGAGTTTAGACCTTACAGCTTCCAGGAGTTGAAAGAAATAATGAAAAAGAGAGATGTAACAATAGAAGTGGACCACCACAGCGGAGAATAATATGAAAATAGCAAGAAAAAAATTTGACATTGTAGCAGACTACGATTCATTTGGTTACTTAGTAACAGAGACGTATTACATTATGGGTTTCTCTATATGGCTATGTTATCACTATGCCTCAGAGCAAAGTAATACACCTTTTACTAAAATAGAAGATGCAATATATGTGATGACTGAGTTAGAGGATGAGTATGAATTAAGTATGGCAAACTATAAAGAAAACTTAGTATTGTATGCTTTACTAGTAATTTTTGTACTACTTATAATAAACAACACATTTAAGTAGCCAAAAATGATAAAGGCGAAAAACAAAGTATGTATCGAATGTGGTAGAGATGATCAACCTTGGTTCTCAAAAAAGAGATGCCGAGGTTGTGCTATCATTGCAAACTCAAAAAGTGCAATGACAGTAGTCAGAAAAGCTATCAAAAAACAAACTGTAAAAAACAAGGAGCATCGTAAATCGCAATCTGAAATACGAGATGTTTATTTTGACTACCATATCCGTAATTGTAGAAGTTCAGAACATAGTGGTACTATCATATTTTTCCCTACTAGAGCAAATTGCTGTCATCTTTTTGACAAGGCTAGGCATCAAAGTGTTCAAGGGAATTTAATAAATTGTGTTTATCTTACCTTAGATGAACATACTAGGTTCGATCAGTTGTTATACAGCCATCAGTTTGATAAACTAGAAGAAGAGTTCCCAAATGCTTGGGCATCTGCCAGAGGTAGAATGAAGTTATTGTTACCGGAAGTAAAAGAGGAAACAAAATTTAAACATAGATTTGAAGAATGGATACAATCAAAACAGTCAGAGATAGACTAAATCATGTTAAGTCTGACCTATCATATTTACTACAGCCAAAGATGGGTAAGAGCCATTTTGATAGCCTTAGAATATGGGAGTTGGAACAAGAGAAAAAAGTTTTAGAAGAAAAGCTTGCAGAATTAAAAAACAATTCATAACTTTGCAAAAAATTTATTAACAATAAAAAAATTAATATGTATTACAATACTACAAATGAATCAGCAGAGCAATTAAAAATGTTCAAAGGTAAAGCAACAAAGCAAGAGAATGAAATTTTGCAGTTGTTCAAAAGAGATAGTTTTTTGTCACCATCGGATGTACAAAAAGAATTTCAAAATTATCCCCTAACTTCAGTTAGACGTGCAATCACTAACTTGACAATAGCAGGACTTTTAGAAAAAACTGCTGACAAAAGGCCGGGTATTTATGGAAGAAATGAGTGTGTTTGGAAATATAAGTGCTAACAATGAGTAAAGCATACGAAGAAAGAAAACAATGGTTCTTAGATAGAGTAGGCAAAAGAGTATTTAGAGAATCAAATGGTTGTACCTGTGGGGTATGTGAACATAATCAAAAGAATGGGGTAGTTATTACAAGTGATATGCACGCCTTATATATGCTAGATATGGAGGGTATGAGTAATATACCGGAAGAATCAGACCACCCATTTAAATACAGAGATTAATATGGCCGAGTTTACATTAAAATTAAAAACTCTGGAAGCAGTCAAAGAAAATACTAAAACTTTATTAGACCACTATAAAAGTGGGGAAATATCAAAAGAAGATATTCTAGAGTTAAGAGAAGAAGCAATAAACGATGAAGAGTACGAAGTGGCAATTTCAATAAAGGAAGTGCTTGACTATATAGAAGCTAACAAATAAAAACTATGACACTAAAAGAAAAATTTTTACCTAGAATGTATTGTTTTATGGGTAGTGGAATGCTATCTAACACATACGATAAAGATATAGCAGAAGATAATGCTATGGAATGCGAAAAAGTAGCAGATGATTACGCTATTGAGTTTTCAGAGTGGTGTGCCAGTAAATATATGAAACTTCACTCTGTTTGGTGTCCTATCTTTGGTGATCAAAGAAATAAAGATAATTGGAAAACAACAAAAGATCTTTTAGAACAATTCAAAAAAGAAAAAGGGTATGATTCATAAAAGTATAGAGGTTCCTTTATATCACCAACGTATTCAAATTATAGTATGCGATGATGCAGAGAAAGAGATAGATCAAATAAACAAAAAGTACCCTTCAAATATTGATAGGTTTGAGTTTTCAGGTTATGCAGAAGGTAGTGGTAAGTATAATCTAATAGTACTTAACAAGAAGTACTTAACTGATGAGCCTTTTGCTATTAGTACAATAGCACATGAATCTCTTCACATTACAAGTTTTATAATGAAGCGTGTAGGAATGCACCCCGATGTTAATAATGATGAAGCTCAGGCATATTTACTATCTTGGATAGTAGAGCAAGTCTACAAAGAATTTAAAAGGAGTTAATATGAAAATAGGAATTGGAGAACACTGTTTTGGTTCATACGTTAGTGTAGATGATACTAACTTATGTAATGATGAGTATGTAGACTTAGAACTACAAAGAGAAGGTAGGATAATAATTTTATCTGAATTAACAAAAAACATAGATAACATACCTGCATACTATTGGAAAGAGTTAGCAGAAATGGCTATGTCAAATAACGAGAGTTTTGAAATAGACGAAGAAGAGTCTTTTCATGATACTTGTGAACAATGTGGTAATTGGAATAGTAATTTAGTATATAACAAAAAATAAGATGAGTCAAGAAAATTTAAAGCAAAAATTTGCACAGAAAATGCTGGATGAGAAGTTAGACTTCTTACCATTAGAAGAGTCACTACAATTATTAGAGTGTGACATTAACCTAGACACACGTTTTTCGTGGGTATGTAGGACTGAAGAGCTTGAAGATAATGGAGATGATATGACAACAAAAGAAGTGCTGTCTTCTCTTGAAGAGATTTATGGAGAGCCTGATGATTACCATTTAACTATTGGTAAACCTTATGATGAGTTTGATGAGTTTACTCTAGACCTAGCTCCGGCACCAACGTATATTGATTTAATCAAATAGTGATGAAAGGTACAGTAAGAAAAGACCAAGATGGTTGGTCAGTAGTGTACTTTGTCACAGCTGAGGATTGTGATGCAGTAGCTAGAGTAGAGATGAAGCTACATAAGGAAGATCATGAGCATGTAAACCATGGAGATTTAGTAGACTTTGAGGCAGTGAAAGTTGGTAAAAAACTTGTAGCTAAGCTAGAAAGAGTAACTACTCACAAAAGAGAAATAAACGATCATTTAAAACAAGTAGTACTATGATTATAGGTTTGTCAGGCCGAAATAGTACTGGGATTTTTAACTAATTTTTATTTTAAAAGTATTGTTTGTAACTTTGTAAAAAATATATTATGGAGACAACAAATATTTACATTTTAATAGACCCTAGAAATAACCTTGTAAGGTATGTAGGTAAAGCAAATAATGTATCTCAAAGGTACAGAGCACACTTAAATAAAGCTAGAAAACATCAAGTACATAAGGCAAACTGGGTAAAATGCTTAAAGGAATTAGGGTTAAAGCCTATAATAGAAGTTATTGATACAGTTCCAATAAATGATTGGGTGTTTTGGGAGACATATTGGATAAGTCAGTTTAAGACTTGGGGATTTGATTTAATAAACTATACAGATGGAGGTGATGGATCAACATTTGGTAATCAAACCTCATTTAAAAAAGGGAACAAACCCTGGAATATGGGTCTTGGCCATTCTCAAGTATGCCCAGTTTGTTTAAAAGAGTTTAAGAGCCCTAAATCTAACAATCGTATAACTTGTTCTATAAAATGCTCAGTAAAAATTAAAAAATCATCAGATACATCTTTTAAAAAAGGTAGTATTCCTTGGAATTTGGGTATAAAAGGTGTTAAATTAAAGCCTGATAAAAATGTATATCAATTTAATAAAGAAAAAGAAATTATGTTAAAAAAATGGAATACTGCTAAAGAAGCAGGTGAGACCTTGGGTATAAATATCGAAGGTATAGGTCAATGTGCAAGAGGTAATTCAAAATCTTGTGGGGGATTTTATTGGAACTATAAAAATATATTATTATGATAATTGGGCTATCGGGACGTATAGGTTCGGGAAAAGATACCGTTGGTAAAATTATACAATATCTTTTATGCCAAAATGTAGGAGATGTTAGTTTAGAAGATGTAGTTTCTTGTGATGATCATAATTGGTGGTTAGATGACCAATCTAAATTTGAAATCAAAAAGTTTGCAGGTAAGCTAAAACAAATAGCCTCTCTTCTAACTGGTATTCCTGTAGAGAAGTTTGAAGATCAAGAGTTTAAGAAGACATATTTAGGGCATGAGTGGAACTCCCCTTATGATATACCTTTTTCTGGTCCAGACTTTGTAGAACATGATGGAGCAATGACTGTAAGAACTCTTCTACAAAAGCTTGGTACAGAAGCAATGCGTGATGGTTTACATACAAATGTATGGGTAAATGCTCTGTTTGCTGATTATAAGGCATATGTTAAAGAGTGGGATGAGTTTGGAAATGATACTCTTGTTGAAAATCCTAACTGGCTTATTACAGACATGAGGTTCCCTAATGAATTAGAAGCTGTAGAGGTTAGAAATGGTATTACTATTAGAGTAACAAGACCGGTTGAAAAAAGTAAAACAACTGCTAGATTACACCCCTCAGAAACATCTCTTGATAAAGCTGAGTTTGACTATGAGATTATAAACGATGGTACTATCAAAGAGTTAGCAGAAAAGGTGCAAATAATTTTAATAAAAGAAGGTATACTATGAACCCAAGATTTGAACCAAAACACATATTAGCTATAGATTTCGATCTAACTATATGTATGAGTGATTACCCAAAACTTGGCCCAATGAGAAGAGGTGCCAAAGAAGCAATAACAAAGCTTTATAATGATGGGTTTGGTATTGTGATTAACACATGTAGAGAGGGACATCCTTTGTCTGATGCAATGCATTGGTTAAAAGATAACGACATCCCTTACCACTATGTTAATTGTAACTTCCCACACTTAATAGAACACTACAAAGCTGATTGTCGTAAGATTTCAGCAGATATGTATATTGATGATAAGGGAGTAGAAGAGTTGCCATCATGGAACAAAATTTATAAAATAATAACAAACAAATTTAAAATATGAAAAGTTACGGTGAATTAGAGGCTCTTGTTATAGCATGGGCAGCACAAAAAGGCATTTTAGAAAAAGCCACAACAATGAGACAAGCAGAAAAGACACACGAAGAAGTCTTAGAGCTGATGCATGCTATTGATGAAGATGATAAAGAAGAGATAATTGATGCTTTGGGTGACATTTTAGTAACAATCATTATCCAAGCAGAGATGCAAGGGTTAAGTCTTAGAGACTGTTTAGAGAGTGCATACAATGTAATTTCTCAACGTACCGGCAGAATGGAAAATGGCCAATTTGTAAAAGATTAAAATTAAATAAGATTTAATTAGGTTTATTAAGAAATACTTTGTACCTTTGCACAATGATAAAAACTGTAAGAAGATTGGTGTATACGATAATGTTAATCACACCCTATTTATTGATAATAGCCGCTGAGCTTTATCTATTGTTGTTAGTAATAAGTAAATTATTTTAGTAAATGTATATAAATTTTGAAATCGCAAAGAAGAGAGGATTGTCTCCCACAGATGTTGTAAATCTACAGCTTATCTCACAAAATAAATTAGAGAGTTTGTGGGAGATTATTACAGAAACTATAACTCTAGGTACTTTAGATAGGTACCAAACTTTAGAGTATATTACCTTAGTAAAAGCAAAAAACAAAAGTGATACTATTCAGAATCGTGTTAGGCTTACACCTAAAGGCAATGAGCTACTAGAAGAGTTGCAAGTCCCTATGATAGATGAAGACGACTTAAAGTTATATGACTGGTTAGAGTCTGTGTATAAGGCAGAGAATAAAGAAATAGGTAATAGAAAAAAGACAAAGTTGTTTATAGCTCTATTTAGAGTTAACTCTGGTATTGATAGAAATAAACTAGCTTACTTATGTAAAGTGTTCATGAATGATGCTAGTCAGTTTGAGTGGTCTAAAGTTCTAGAATACCTTTTCTTTAAGCCGGCCAATCTTTATAGTACAAAGTTCGATATTGAGCAATCAAGATTGTACAGATACTACTTGAAGTATCAAGATATGTTTGATAATAAATTTAAAACCTTAGAATAAAATGCAAATACAAAAATTTAGAGACCTTACTAAGAAAGCTTTCCAAGAGATCAAGCAATACCAAATAGGTAACAAAGGTATTATAAAAACAGGTACCCCTTATTTTGATGATGTGTTCCCTGTAGTTAATGGTTCAGTAATTGTATTTTCAGCAGGTTCCGGTATTGGTAAGAGTTACACATTAGCTAAAATGGTTGATAATATCTTGAATAAAGAGTTAAACCCTACAGCTGATAACTTTGTTGTACTTAATATATCTTTGGAGATGAGAGTTCTTAGTTTAGTACTTCGTGGTATGGCTAAGAATATAAAGTCTAAGTCTAAAAAAGAAATCTTATTACAAGAGTTTACGGAAGAAGAAAAAGCTCAGGCTAAGGCTTACTTTGACTCTTTACAAGATGACCGAGTTAGTATATCACAAGTGCCTACTACACCAAATAAGTTTTATGAGGGTTGTAAAGAGTTCTTAGAGATGAATAAAGACAAAGACTCAGTTATTATCACTGTCGATCACTTGGCATTGATTTCTGGAGACTCTGGAGAAAGTAGAAATACTATTATTGAGAAGTTTATCGAAAGAGTTAATGATTTAAAGATGGAGTACGAAAATGTTATTTTTATACTGTTGTCTCAAACAAACTCAGAGATGATTAAAAGAGCTAAAGACAAAGATATTATGTCTCAACCTCAACCCTCAGATTTGTACTACTCTCAGTTTACTTTCCAAGTTGCAGATTTTGTAGCTGTTATGACTAACCCTACTAGATTAGGTATAAAAGAATACAGCAAGATTGATCCGGATAGGTATCCAAACTTAGAGAAGTTCTTCTTAGAAGAAGACTTGAAAGGTAGAGTTTCTTTAGAGCCTTTTGGAGTAAATTATGTACACTTACTAAAATGTAGAGAGGCCGATGGTCTATACTTAGATATTTATGCTGAAGAGTTGCCTATACCTGATGTGGAGAATATCAGAAAGAATAGAAAGAAAGAGTCTATTTCAGTAAGTAACCTTAGTGCACCGGTCTTTGGTAAAAACCAAACCATAGCTGTTGATGCACCTCCACCACCTCCTCCATTAGCTACACTTGCTGATGCCTTTGGTGAAGCATTCAATAGTCCGGCAGCTGTAAGCTTTGATGAAGAAGATGATGACAGCCCATTTTAACAACAACAATAATCCTGACTATTTATTTAGTTGGGATTTTTTTTTGAAAATAATTTGCAAAAAGCTTGCAGGAATAAAATCTTGTTCGTATCTTTGCATAGAATTTAAAAACAAATAGAAATTATGATTAAAAAAGTGTTATTAGGATTAACTATTTTAGTTAGTGTAGGTATGTCAAAATCACCACAAAATATGACTATAGTTATACAACCTTTCGAAGGTATGCCTAAAGAAGAAGTACAGTATGTAGAAAGGGAGATTAAAAAAATATACCCCTACATCAAGGTAATGGAAGAAACCCCCTTACAGAAAAAGTTTATGAACTCTACCAAAACTAGGTATAGAGCAGACCTTTTGATAAAGGATCTTAACTTAAAGGCTAAAGAAGGTACTTGTGTTATAGGGTTAACAAACAAAGATATAAGTACCACTAAAGGTAAGTACGCAGATTGGGGTGTTATGGGACTAGGCTATTGCCCAGGAAACGCTTGTGTAATATCGAATTACCGAGTCAAGGGCAAAGATAGATTAGAGAAACTGTATAAGTTATCCATACACGAGTTGGGCCATACACAAGGTTTACCCCACTGTCCCTCAGAAGGCTGTATAATGCAAGATGCTAAAGGTAAAGATAACTTTAGTAAAGAATACGGATTTTGTAAAAAGTGCACTAAACATTTAAGAAATAGAAATTGGAAAATATGAGACATGAATGCAGAGTTATACCAAAAGAAGAAATAATGGCAAATAGATCTAGTGCTTACGAGTTTATAGATTTTGATAATCTTGGACCAGAGACAGAAGTAAAAAGCGTATTCAACTATTTTAGGAAAGACTTTACAGAGATGTACCCTACAGAGGGTGCCGAAAAAACATTAGTTAGACCTACAGATGTGTATTGTAGACTGACTCTAGCTTTAAATAAAAAGCTTGGTATACACAAAATTAATAAATCCTGGAAAAGTAAAAAGTGATGCAGTACAAAGATATAAACGAAGAAGTAGAAAACTGGAAAAACTCTTGGCAACAAAGCCAGTACATGGCTAAACTGACAGAGAAACAAAGGGAAAAAGATTTCAGAGAAGGTTACATGAGAGGTTTTGAGATAGCTACAAAAATAGCTGATAAAAAGAATCTAGATATGATATTTGAGAGTATGGACACAGGTTTGCTAAATGAAATGGTTGCCTACGCAGAGAAAGATAAAGCAGAAGTAACACGAGTAGAGGTAATACAACACTCAGAGCCACACAATGGAAGAGCTTATACTAACTATAATGCTAAAGATGTTGAGGTACAATACCAAGATGGTGGTAAAACATTAAAAATATTTTGTAAGTAATGAATTTAGATAAAGTTTACGTAATAGATGCCGAGTCAAACGGTCTTGTTCCTGAATCTACTAAGATTTGGTGTATGGGTATTGGTTGGCAGAATAAAGAGGGAAATTGGGTTGTGAAGTCTACAACTAACTACGATGATATGCGTAAGGTTCTTGGTAACCCTGAGAATACTGTTGTTTGTCACAACTTAGTTAGATTTGACGTACCTTTATATGAAAAACATCTTGGTATAAAAGTAGAGGCTAGTTTAATAGACTCTTTAGGTTTATCTTGGTATTTGTACCCGGAAAGAGGCCAAAGAGACCATGGTTTAGCTTCTTGGGGAGAAGAGTTTGGTGTGCCTAAACCTAAGATTGATGATTGGGATAACTTGACAGTCGAAGAATATTGTCATCGTGTACAAGAGGATATTAAAATTAACATCAAACTTTGGGTAAAACAGTATGCTTACTTGAAAAAGATATACGATGATCCTAAAGACATCATAAGAATTATAAACTACTTGAACTTTAAATTAACTTGTTTAAAGATACAAGAAGAAGATAAGATTTTGATTGATGTAGAGCAATGCCAAAAGAACTTAGATTACTTACAAGGTATTGAGAATGAGAAAAAGGGATTGTTAGAAGCAGCTATGCCAAAGTTACCTATAATCAAAACCATAACTAAACCAAAAGTTATGTACAAAAAAGATGGTAGTTTGAGTGTGGCCGGTGCTAGATGGTTAGAGTTACTAGAGCATAATGGGGTAAGAGAAGATTACGAAGGGGAGCTTACAATGACCACTGGATTTGAAGAACCAAATGCCGGAAGTCCTACTCAAGTAAAAGACTGGTTAATGAAACTTGGTTGGAAGCCTTTACTGTTTGAAGAAGGTCGTAATGGTAAGGTACCGCAAGTTCGTGATAAAGAAAAGATGCTGTGTAAAAGTGTACTAGCTCTTAGAGATATAGAGCCGGCTATCGAGCACTTAGATGGTTTGTCTGTTGTTACTCACAGAGCAGGTTACTTAAAAGGTTTCTTAGAACGTGCCGATGAAAATGGGTATGCAATAGCTTATGCCCATGGGTTTACTAAAACTCTAAGACTAAAACATGCAAAACCATTTGTGAACCTACCAAAACCTACGGCCCCATATGGAGAGTTTATTCGTAGCGTTATCATAGCCCCTAAAGGTAGTATCTTGATTGGTTCCGATGTTAGTAGTTTGGAGGATAAAATGAAGCAAATCTCTATCTACCCATATGATCCGGAGTATGTAGAGGATATGAATAGACCGGGTTGGGATGCCCACCTGGATCTAGGTGTTCGAAGTGGTATTATCTCACAAGAAGAGTCTGACTTCTTCCGTTGGTATAAAACCAAAGATAAAAAGAGAGAAGATTTACCTGAGATATTCAAGGTTTATACAGACGAAGAATTATCTGAGCAATTTGAAAAGGTAAGTAAGAAAAGAGCAACCTCTAAAACTGGTAACTATGCTTTGACATATGGTTGTGGTGTTCCTAAATTAAAAGAGTCAACAGGTCTTACAACAAAAGATGCTAAGACTTTGTTTGATGGGTATTGGGACCGTAACTGGTCTGTTAAGAAATATGCTGAGGATAGAGCAGTTAGAATGGTAGATGGAAAGTCTTGGATTTGGAATCCTATAACTAATTTTTACTACTTCTTAGCTTCTGAAAAAGATAGATTTTCTGCTTGTAATCAATCAGCCGGTGTTAGGGTGTTCGATGGTTATGTATATGAGATGATTAAGCGTGGTGTTAGACCCATTTTTCAGGCTCATGATGAGGTTTTATTAAGAGTTAAGAACGAAGATGTAGAATCTACTATAGAGGCTCTTAAACAGTCTATAAATAGAGTAAACAGTCAATACAAATTTCCAGTTGAAATCGAGATTGATATTCAAACAGGGGAGTCTTATGCAGCAGTTCATTAAAAATAAATCAGAAAAAGCTTGCGGCATTAAAAATAATGTTATACCTTTGCAAAATAAAATTAGAAAAATGATAACAGAAGAGATTAATTATTTTGGTGTAGAGATGACAGTAGAAGGTAATTACCATGCTGGAGAGTCTCAAGTAATGTATGATTCAGATATGGCAGGCTATCCTGGTAGTGGCCCTGAATTTGAGTTGTTTGATGTGTTTGTTGGAGGTATTTCAATACTAAACTTATTATCGTATGAGCAATTATCAGAGATTGAGTCTGAAGTAATAGAGAAAATAGAAGGATAATGGTGGCTGTAACAAAAGAACAACAGATAATTTGGGATATTTATAGAGATCTTTATAAAGCCTCTACTCCAATTGCAGATTTTGATAAGTTAGTAGAAGAGGCTCCTACAAATAGCAGGGGCCAAAAAGATATTGGTTTTATGAACTACGAAATTGAAGAGTCTTTGTTTAATGAGATATTAGACAAACATCTAAAGGGTCGTAGAATAACTAAAATAAAGCAGCGTATGTTCCGTAATACGATACTAATGGGTTGCAGTCCTAAATTTAAGAAAGATGAGTTATAAATTAATTAGGCAAGAGGATGGTTTAGTCAAAAAGTCTACTGGTGTAAAGTGGATTGAGTTCCATGAAAACGGTTCATTCAAAGACTGGTTTGTCAAACCTAAAAAAGGTAGGAGCTTACTGATGAGCCCTTTTAACATGTTCTATACATGGCAAACAACGAGTATCATAAAAATAATAGAAAAGACAGACACATTTGTTCACTTTAAGACAAAGAACTCTGAGTATAAACTTTATAAAGAATAAGACAATGAAAGGAATTTTAAGATTTGAACAAGATAAGGACACTTGGTTTGTAGATACAAAAGAAAGAAAAATTCAAGTAGAGCCTCATTCATGTCCGGGTAATTCCCCTACTGAAATTTTGTCTTACGATGCTATGGAGATATACTTTAATGTAGAGACTCTAGCTTTTGGAGATAGTGAAGATGATATTAGAGAAGGGGATTTTGCTATTATTGATTGGGAGCATCCTTGGAATAATTTATCAAATTTACAAGAAGATGAGAACTACTCTCCTTACTGTCCTGTTTGTACAGGTTGTGGGGAATCGGGTTGTTGTAGCCCCTTGAACTGTGACCCTGATAATCCAGAGTGTCACTATCCTAAAACTTACACAGCCGATCTTAAACTAGGTTATCGTACTTTTGAAAAGTGGTATGACTTACTTGATGAGAACGATTGGTTCGGTAAGAAAGAGGATTTTATGAAAATATATCACGAAATGTTGGATATTAGATTTGGAAAAGATGGAGAGTAGAATAGTACACAGCCAAGTAACTTGTTTAGAGTGTGGCGAAGTTTTAGTAAGTGAGCATAGACACGACTACAAAACATGTAGTTGCCCTAATGAAACTATGATTGATGGGGGTAATGATTATGTTAGGTATGGTGGAAAAGATTTATCAAAAGTTGAAATTTTTACAGTACTTGATACTGATGACTTCAAGTTTGTTCGTAGGTATGCATCTAGGGGTGGTCGTGGAGTTGATGGTAAACAGCCTTTGACTTGGACCAAACTATGTGACATGAATGACGAATGGCTACAAGCTGTTTTAGATTACTATCCGGAAGGTACAGATAACCCTCACTTAACGCTTATAAAAAAAGAAATTGAATATCGTAAAAAATATAGACACAATGGAAAAAACATATAAAAAAGTAGGTAAGAGATACGTTGAGATAGAACAAAAAGTATCTTTAAATCAAGAGCTTGTATTAGGTTGTGCCTTTAGGTATGCTCTAGGTAGAGCTACTTATGTAGTTGGGGCCGTTTGTGAAGAACTTGTAAGGCTTGAGCCTATGTTGGGAGAGAATTTTAAATCTAGAATAGTCAAAGAGATTCAAGAGTATCAAGATGAGCATGGTAAAGCCGGTTGGGAGATGGACAATGATGAGTGGAATTATGTAAAATGGTTTTATACCCCTAGCAGAAGATTTATCTTAGAGGCCAACTTTCATAACACTGATAACTGGGAAGAAGTTGAGGCTTTCAGAAGTGATGAGATAGGAGATAATGGAGAGTATAAGTATTACTCTATAGATAGAAAAAATAGTTACTACCATACAGTTAGAAATATAAGAAATAAATAATGAACAATACATCCTTTTTTTATTACCCGGCAGATGTCACAATACCTAAACCTTTAGGTACGGTAACTCTTAAGCAGTTCTTACGAGCTAATAAGAGCCCAAGTTCTGACATCAGTGGTATTTTTGAACAGATTTCAGCCGCTACCAATATTGGTGACATGGAGTTAAAGCATAAACTTAAATCTAAGTTATACTACTTTACACCTTGTGTACAAACAGATGGTAATGGCCGTTGTTATGCAAATATTACCGGGTTTACAGGATTGATGGTACTAGACTTTGATAAGTTAGACGATGCTCCGGCATTCAAACAGTTTTTGTTTGATGCTATTCCTAGCATAGTTGCAGCATACTTGTCCCCTAGTAAAAAAGGATGTAAGTTTATTGTTAAAATACCTGTGTGTAAAACTACAGAGGAGTTTAAAAGTTATTTCTATGGTATGGCCTACTTTTTAGAAAAGTATGAGGGTTTTGATCCATCTACCCAAAATTGTATCTTACCTTTGTACTTATCAATTGATCCTGACTTATTGTATAGAGATAATGCAGAGACTTGGACTAAGAGAGGTACTAAGATAGATGAATTTAAACCTTATGTTGGAGAGATAGAAGTCTTAGAAAATGTTAGTGAGAAAGACAAGAGTAGGGTTAAAACTATGTTAACAAGATCTATGGAGAAGATTGTAGACTCTGGACATTATATTGTAAGGTCAACGGCCCTATGTGCCGGAGGTTATGTAGCAAGTGGTTATTTAACAAGAGAAGAAGCAGAAGATTTACTTTTCGGTCTAATAGAGGACAACAGTTACTTACAAAAAAATGTAAGAGGTTATAAGATGACCACAAAGGAGATGATAACAAAAGGGATGACAAGCCCATTATACTTAAAAGAATAACATATGAGAAAAAATAATTATATATTTGATTGCTTACTATTTCAAAGTAAAGATAGATTACATATCTTTTTAGGGGTTTGGGTGTGGTTGCAATTTATAATTGGGATGATTAAAATATTTGCATGTTATGAATAAGAAAAACTTTTATAGAAAAGATTATTTAACATACAAAAAAAAGTACAATCTTTTATGCAATACGCAGCCAATAAATTTAATTTGTTTGGAAAAACCGAATATTAGTAGTACTTTTGCAAAACAAATAGTAATAACCGAAATAAAAAAGAATGGAAATTAACAAAGTAAGATTACAAGAGCTCTATGAGCAAGAACAAAGTAAAACACTGGCTGCTAAGGCTTACTGTGAAGAAGCTGGAATTGTATACGATGAGAGCTTTCGTAAAAAAGCCAACTCTTATATACTAAAATCAGAGCGTACTATGGATGATGACTTAGATAATAATACAGATACTGACACAAATCAGTATGAGAAAATATCTTCTCTGTCAGCATTAAAAGAAGATGGTACTATTATGAGTATAAAAGAGTACTGTGAGTTTTATAAAATACCCTTTAATGATGTAAGAACTTATAAGTTAGTTACACATACCGGTAAAGGTGCCTATTATAATATAGCATCTAACCAAATTGAGGGTGGCCATATGGAAGCTTTCCACAAAAAAATAATAGAGGATATTGCAAATATCCCTAACAAACCAAAAACAATAAGAAGAGTAGACACAGACGATGTCAAATTAGATGATGAGCATTTATTTGTAATAGATCCAGCAGATGTTCACATTGGAAAATTAGCTAAAAGTTTTGAAACAGGAGAAGATTATGACAATCAAATTGCAGTACAAAGAGTTCGTGAAGGTGTTGAAGGTCTTCTTGCTAAAGCCAAGGGTTTTAGGATTGATAAAATTTTGTTTGTTGGAGGTAATGATATTTTGCATATTGATACACCTAAAAGAACCACTACTTCAGGTACTGATCAAGATACTGACGGTATGTGGTATACCAACTTTCTAATTGCAAAAGAACTTTATATTGAGATCTTGAGCAGACTTGTTAAAGTTGCAGATGTACATTTTGTATTCAACCCTAGTAACCACGATTACACTCATGGCTTCTTTTTAGCTGATGTAATACAAACTTATTTCAAAGACTGTAAGAATATCACTTTTGATTGTTCTATTGCTCACAGAAAGTATTATAGATATGGATCTAACTTAATTGGTACCACTCATGGTGACGGTGGTAAAATGGATAACTTGCCTTTAACCATGGCTCATGAAAGTCCAGATTGGGGTGCTTGTAAACATAGGTACATTTATATACATCACTTTCACCATAAGATCAGTAAAGATTATATGAGTGTATGTGTGGAAGCTTTGAGAAGCCCATCGGGTACAGACTCCTGGCACCACAGAAATCAATACCAACACGCCCCAAAGGCGATTGAAGGCTACATACATCACCCATTACATGGTCAAATTGCACGTCTTACCCACCTGTTCTGAGAAATTTAACTAATTTTGTAATGTCAAAGTTTTAGTGTACTTTTGCAAAGTATTGTGAGAGATACATTAAAAACTTTAATATATAACCCTGACTTGGATTCTCTCACATCCTTGTTGGGGTTTTATTTTTATATGAATTACATAAAAGTAGATTACGAAGAAATAAGTTGTTTAAATTGCAGTGGTAAATTTAAGCCAAATAGAGCAGATAAAAAATTTTGTTCTAAAGTCTGCTATAAAAAATATGGTAAAAAGTTTAAAGGCCACTCTAATGGTGATAGCAGTTTGTCTAATTTAAAACTGCAGTTAAAAAGAAGGCCTTATATTCTAGAGAAGCTAGATTGTTGTAAAATTTGTGGATTTATAGCAGAGCATAGTTGCCAATTAGATATAGACCACATTGACGGGGACCATAAAAATAACTGTAAAGATAACCTACAAACAATATGTGCAAATTGCCATAGATTAAAAACTGCTACTCAACTTAATTGGAAAAACAAACCCTACCAGAAATTACTCTAGTAGGGTTTTTTTAATTTATTATTCTAAGTCTTCTTCGTCTATTACATAAGCTATTGGTATCAATGCTTCGTCTTTATTAAAGTAGTCATAGGTTTCTCTTAGAGACTTTAAGTTTCCGGCATTCCAAATATCATATGTAGGTTTGGCTCCGACAACATTCTTCAAGAAATATATTTGTTGTTTTGTCATACCTGCAAATCTACCAGATGTTTGTACATCAGTATCAAAGGCATTAGCAACTGAAAACAAGTTATCTAATTTCTGTATACCAACCATAGGCTCTTTTACAGAAGAATAGAACTCTCCAAATAAACCTAATTGAGTAGATGATGTTTCTGTGGTTACCCTTTCTAACATGTATGCTGAAAACTGTGCTGCCCACATATCTTCTTCATCATCGGCCCAGTGTCCAACTCCTAGAGTTATCAAAAATAATACTGTAAGGAATGCAAAGTCTATTAATACCCTTCTGATATTTTCTCTTTGTACTTCATCTCCTATCATGTATTGCTCTTTTAGCTCAGATAAAGCAGACTTCATACCTCCTTTTTTCAAACCTTGATTAAAGTTCTCTACAAAGAAGTTATAAACTGAGAAGTAAGTACCCTCTTCAACTTGTCCAGTTTGTAAGTTTAAGTGTCTTCTCTTAAGTCTGTTTGCTGCAGATATAGCTTGCCAACCTTTGTGGGTCATTGCAAATCTACCTAATACATCTCTTTGCATAGCAGTTCTTTCTTCGTTGGTGATCATACCATCAATTCTCTCTACTACTTTTTTCAACTTAGTTATAACTCCAAGTTCCATATTTCTAAAATCTTTTTGGAACTCTTCATCATTAGTTCTACCCATATCTTGAGCTAGCTTTTCGTAGTCATATGCTACTGTTGCATTCTCTGCTGACATGTAGTTATATAAAGACTTATCTCTAAGTAGTTCCCATTGATTTGCTATGTCTTTTTTAGTAGCTGATGGGTTTACTGTTTTGTACAAGCTTTCAAATTTCTTAGAATCTATTAGCTTACCTTCGTATATTCTGTACCCATATAATTGTGAAAGCATAGCTTTAGACAATGGTACAAAGTTACCGGCTGTGTGTAAAACATACATTGATCTTGCCAATGTTCTAGGGGTTTTACCATACATAGAGTTTTCAAACTTGTTACTTAAGTCGTAAATCCCAAAATACTCTCCGAATATAGACAGCTTAGATTTTGAATCTATCTCTAAACTTTCGCTTATAGCTGGCAAAGATATTTTTCTAAACTCTTTAGAAGCCAAACTCATAGAGTCTGAATCAACGTATTGCCCAACATACTTTTCTATAACCATAGATGCCTCTGCTGTAAGCCATGAAGTAACTGGTACAACAACATTCAATGCAAGTGAGTTGTTTCTAACCCAGTTATGCAACATGTTGATTATTTTAGTTACGTCAATTTGTCCTAAAACAGGTACATTTACTCTCCAGTTTCTAGCCTCTTTTACCCCAAATAAGTTGTGGTCATAGTATGACTTAAACATCTTGTAAGTGTTTGTTGAACTAGCTGCTTTACCTTCTGGGTAAGCTCTATTCAAAGCTAAGTCATTTAGTGTAGCAAATTCAGAGAATCTCTCTTTTCTGGCTTTATATAATTGAGACTGTTGTGCAAACAACATAGAGCTATAGAATAAATCTGTAGATACATCTGTCTCTTCTTCCAACTTCTTCAAAAAGTATTTAGGTATAATTCTCATGTTTGAAGTTCTAATTAAAGACTCTCCATCCATTTCCTCCCCAAATGCTTGTTCATCTACTCTAAATCTAACAGCGTCTCTCCACCATTCTTTTATAGTACCTCTTTTACCTCTTATCGCATCATTGGCTTTCTCTAAGTTTGTTTTTGAAACTTGTGGTGCTAAGTACAAATTGTGTGTACCTAATTCTCCATAAGATCTTAAACTCTCTCTTTGGAAGTCCATATACTCCTGGTACAAACTAAATAATTTTTGATTAGTAGTAGCTTGGATATTACCTTCATTATCTAAGATAGGGTTATTATCAGCATCTAATCTAGGGTTAAATAGTTTTACAAAGTTCTTATTTAAGTACTGATCAAGTTTTGGCTGTTTGGATCCTCCCTCAAAGTCCTCTTTATAGTTTGGGTTCTTAAACTTTATTTCCCCCATCTCATAATAAGAGAAGTTGTTACTAACTTTTATATCACCTCTTTTATTTAACTCTGTTACTAATGTCTGTACATTTTGAGTACCATTTTTTAGATTATTGTAAAAGCTTTGTAAACCTACTGGAGCAAATGCTTTATAGTAAGGTGCCAACTTTGTCTCTGCATATTTTAACTTAGCTGCCGGAATATCGTCATTATTCAATTCGGATAGATCGTTTATACCTACAGTTCTTAATATTAGTTCTTTGTGGCCCTCTGATACTCTTCTACCTTTCAAAACATCGTCTAAAGCATCAGAAAATTGTCTAACTTTCTTTGCATTATCTAATGTCATGTTTTTAAGGGTGAAGTCGTACTTACCCTCCATAGTTGTTATTCTTGAATCAGCTAACGCATCATAGTAAGATTGATTAGGTGTAGACTCAGATACTATATCTTTCTCTTCCCCTATATTAACCTCCCCTTTGAATATAGTGTATAGCTCTAAAGCCATTCTGTCTATTTCTTCGGATAGTTCTATAACTTTATCTCTTTGTTGTACTGACATTTCCTCAGCCATCGTATTAGTAAAGTTTCTAGAGTCTTGGTATTGTTTTAATATAGATTTTCTAGATTGTAGTTTGTCTTTATAAGAGGCTATTTTATCTACCCAAGCTTGCTCTGCATCTGGCTTTTGACTATATGAATCTATATAAGTCATCATGCTCTCTGATGTATCAAAATTATTCCAGAAGTCATTAGAAAAACCTACACTTGAATTTAATATAAAAAATTCAACTGCTGCTTCTCTTCCCTCTTCCTTCTCAATCTTTTCAAGTTCTTGTAAAAACTTAGGTGCAAGTTTTTCAATATCTATTTTTTGTCCTCCTGAAAGTCTAGCTTCTTCTTGTTTTTCTAATAAAAATGCTTGATCTAATTTGTTTATCTCAAAAGCTATCTTAGCTTCCTCACTAGCATTGTCTCTAAGTTCATAGTATAAACCAGATACCTCTATTGTAGTATCAGATGGAGTGTCCACCTCTCTTATACCTTGCTTAATATCCCCAAGACTGTCGAATAAAGATTTTAAGCTTTTTCTTTTTAAGTTTAAAGCATCTAATTCATACTTATTTTGGGCAGTATATCTTGGCAAACCTTTCTCATTTTTCACTCTAGACATAAGACTACCTAAGTCGGTAGATAATAATCTAAGTTGAGTTTTTGTAGCTTCACTTATACCAAGTCTATCGTATTTCTCATCTCTATTTTGGTAGTATTCATCTGTAAAACTTCTCTCTACTTTTGAACTAATTGCATCATTAACTTCTTTGTTGTAAGCTTTTTCTGCATTTTCGTCTTTTATTTTTGGTAGGTCATAGTTTTTTATACCTTTCACTATATCTTCATCAGACATAGCTACACCACTATATTTTTTATAAGCTTCAAGCTTTATGTTTATAACATCTTTTTCAAAAGTGTCAAAGTCATATAGACTTGTAATGTACCCATTTTTGTCCATGAACTTAGGTAAATCAGCTTCTGTAAAACCTAACTCACGAATCTTTTCTTGAAACTGTTTTGCTCTTTTTAAGTACCCTTGTTCTGCATCTAATGTCATATCTGCAATAACACTACCTAATATGTTTAGTAATGGATCGTGTGCGTGTGTAATTTGACCAAATACTGCATACAACATTTGTGTATCTCTTGTAGCAACTAGTACTGCATCTTTTAACTTCTGTCTTACATCATCGTCAAAATTGTGTCTTATCATCAATCTATCTATGATTCTATCTAATACATCGTTTTGTACGTTATCTGCGGCCCCGGTTACAGATAATACTTTTGTATTAACTGCGTTGATGTCGTCTACAATATCTACTAGGTCTGCATCTTCTTTTGATAAAGCTACTAATCTAGACAATACTGGTACAATGTTATCTTTCAATCCTTGTAATACAATACCCTCTTCATTAGATAAAGTCTCCCCTCTTCTTTTAGAAGTTTCAATAGCTGTTGATACATAATCTGCTTGTCTTTTTGCTAAAGATACAAGATCTAGAATAGAACTCTTAGTGATAGCTTTATCTAAAGCTGAGTTCAACATTTGTATACTAGCTGTAGATCCTCTACCGGCTTTTCTAAGACTTTTCTCTTGGTCAAGTAATGTCTTTACTAATCTTTTTACAATGGCATTTTTAGTATCTATTACAATGTTACCACTTGCTTGTTGCTGATACATCCTAAAAGTCTTAGTTTTAGCTTTGTCTAGATTTAAATACTTATTTACATCTTTGGTTAATAGCAAGTCCTCCACTTTTACCGTCAGTGCTTCTAAGTCATTGTAGAATGTATCATTCACAACTACAGAATTAAAGAACTTACCTAAAAGTTCAAAAATTCTTTCTATTATTGTTTTGTGTATTTCTGTTTTACCCTCTGTACTAAATCTCTCTTGTATAGATTTTGCAAGTTCTTTACCTAATATCTCTCTTCTAACCAAATTTTCTATTTGCTCAGTAGACATACTTGGGTTTTCTCTTGTGTACAACTCTCTGTAGGATTGTGAAAACTCTACATAAGATGAAGTTTTATGGATATTTCTCAATAACCCTTCTATTTCAACGTCATCCCAAGTCTCAACTATAAAGTGAGAGGTTTCTTCTGCCAATCCCTCAATAGTCATTATACCATCTTTGAATGCAATAACTTGTCTAGCTACGTCTAGTAATGCCGAAGCTGATGGATCAACTCCATTTCTAATATTATAACTATTTATGTAGCTGTTTATAGATGTTATTTTGACACCCATTTTTCCTAAAAGATCTAATAAGTTCATCTTCAAGGCTTCCTCAGTAGTGTTCAATGAGTCTGTTGAGATACCTGATGGCAACGCATTTTTTACGGCATTGTTTATCATAAGCTCTACAGCATCATCTTTCCCTACAGCTTTTTCTAACTCTCTAAGAGTGGTAGATCTAAAGTCTTCTAAAGATACGGATTTTTTCCCTATCTCTACTTTGTTCTTATTGTTCAGTAGTTCAATTCTACCGTCTTTATAGATCTTAAAGTTTTTTCTGTTTAAGTTGGTCTTGGCTTCCTCCTTTATGATCTGTTCATTTATTATTTGTAATGGTGAATGGTTACCAGCTGCTTTGTGGTAAGTTTTCCCATCTTCTATTATCTTTTCATCAGATAAAATATCACTTTTGATAAGGTTGTTTATAAACCCTTCGTATGTGGCTGGATTTGTGTTTGAAGATACAGAAAGTAATTTCTTGAATGCTTCTTCAGCATCTATACCTATCTCTATTTTTCCCCCTGTTGAGTCCTGTAAAGCTTCCTTAAAAGAACTAAATTTTGCACCTTTATCCGAGATAAAAGTTACAGGGCTTTGGTCGTTTATTTTTTCTGAATAGACATTTTTAAAAATAGACAAAGCTTCTTCTAAACTTTCTACATGTGGAAGTCTAGCTATTTGTTTAAATAGTCTACTTTCTTTACCTTCTAGGTCAAAAACGTTCTTTATACTACCGTTTTTATTGTAATCAATTGTACAGCTCATATTTTTTTATTATTATAGTGCAAAATTAAGGTTTTTATTTATTATATCCAAATACATTAAAAAGTTAAGGCCACTTTTCAGCAGCCTTTTCTTATTATTGACAGTCAAAGTACTCCCTATCTATTTGCTCTAACTCTTGTTTTGAATAGTAGTTTTTTGCTACTTTAAATACCTCTGGGGTATTCTCAAGATATTGGTACTTATTAAAGTTTATGTCTGACAACGGTTTCTCTAAACCAGTTAGTTTAAAATTGCTATCTACTGAAGGTAACTTATTGTAAAACTTTACATTACCTGCTTCGTATATCATTTCAAAAACTCCTTGTGGTGTTCTGACAAATGTATCTGTCTCGTTCTTAACAGCTAGTACCCCATCTTCTAGATAAAGGTAGTCTCCAGATACTTTCTTAGCACTTTCCGGATTGTTTGCAAAAAACTCTCTTTGACTTGTTTGGCTATCATAGTCTTCGAATACCAAATCTTTTGATTCTATTCCTAGATTTAAATTTTTTGATATTGCATCGTACTCTGATAAATCTTTTACAAATTCCTCTGGAACAGACATTATTGCCTCTTCTTTAGATAAAGGGTCTTTCTCTACTAATTCTATACCTTTTTCTGTGACTTTGAAATACTTATTGTCTGTCTCTAGTATCCATCTGTTGAAGTCTTTTACAAACTCTGTAATCAAATACTCTGGGCTAGAAGTTACTTTACTTAAGTTATCTGTTGAAACTTTTATAGGGTTAGCTGCTATTGGAAATCCAAAGAATTTTTTATACAAATACATTTTAGCTAACTTATCAGGGTCTATTTCGTAGTCTGATATTTCAAGGCTTGTTACCTCTTTTTCTACAAACTTTGTTAAGTCTTCTATACTAGATACTTCATTTGGCAACATCTCAGGATACTCTAACATTGCATCGTAAAGTTCTTCTAAACTCTGCTCTTCTGTTTGTCTGTAAATATCCCCCTGTTTTTTGACTAATCCAAAGTTATCAAATAATTGATACTCGGTCATACTTGACTCAACAACTATGTCAAACTCGTTATCTGTTTGTATTACAACTGCTTCGTCCATACTTACATCAAATAACTCTTTATAAAGCTCCGAGTAAGTACCTATAGTTTCAGCATTTGGTCCAACTTCTAATAGATTTTCCATAGAGTCTAAAAACATAAGTATGTCTTCTCTACTATGAGATAGTACTTTTGTTGTTATGTCTCTTAGATCAATTCCACTTTTTATAGCATTCTTTTTTATAGATGCTAATATTTTTACTACTAAGTTTGGATTTTCATCCCATACTTCTGGAGAAAAATCTTCATTTATGGATCTGATATTTTCAGATAATCTAGGGTTATCTACGTCAATCAATGTATTGGCTATAGTGTTCTCTATATCTTCTGATTTATCAACTAACTCTCCGTCTTTTACAACTTTTATATTAACTAATCTATTGTTCTTAGCTATGTTGTCAACTGAGGCTTTGAAGTTAGAGTCTTTTACATACTTATTACCAAGATCTGGTAACAAATTATCAACTATTTCCTCTTCAGAAAGTCCAGCTATGTCTCTAGCTAACTCTGCTTCAACTATAAATGGGTTTTCAACTTCTTGCTTACCAAATATATTTAAGCTTGTTCCAGTAGGTGTTATAAAGTTCTTGTTGTATTCTAACTCAAATGGATCTGTATTTTTTAATTTCAAATACGCTTCTTTTATACTGCTTTGCAACTCTGGTGAACTCACTATTTTTGTGGCCTCATATTTATTGAATACTCCACTTCTTTGTAAAGACACTAAATTGAAAGATACAATACCGGATTTAGTAATAGCACTTTCTAATTTTTCTAAAAGCTCTGATGAAGAATTTACTCCAAGTGCCATAGCTGCATTTCTTGCAACAACTTGGTCCTCTAATGATAAAGACTCTGTAGAAGTATCTTTGTACTGCATCAAATCTTTAACTGAAGGTTCCCCATTTTCATCATAACCTTTTGGTGCAAGTTTCATTGCTGGTCTTTGCATTTCAAAATCAGATGTCTTTTTATACCCAAGTGATGTATAGAACTTCTCAAGACCGGCATTAGTAGTACTCTTATCTCTACTAGAAATAGTCAATACTGTACTTTTACCTATTGAGTCTGTGTATTTTAAAGCTGTATTAAAAGCTTCTCTTGCTCTACCCTGGCCTCTAAATTCTTCTGGTGTTTCCACCAATTCCATTTCTATTTTACCAGTAGGTTTTTCAGTAATTGGGTTTACCTCATTTCTGAAATAAACTTTACTTCCATTTACATCTGCAACCATTCTTTCTCCAGCACTTTTTATGTTCAGTTCAGAGACCCAAGAAGGTAATAAACCTACTTTTTGTTCTGCAAAACTCATCATATCATATACTTGGTTAGTCAATATTTTAGCTCCTTCTGTATCACCATTTCTTCTCATAGCTCTTGCTCTATCTCTAATTTCAAAAGCTTTATCATTTACTCCGGAAAAGTTAACCCAAGAATTTTGACCTCTAGTTTCAGTTGTCATAGCAAGTCTAGCTAATGGAGAGTACATTCTAGAGTGTATACTCCAGGCATTTTCTTCTCCTAATGCACCAAAACCATTTCCAAATTTAGCATGTCCAAAGAAATCATGTACAAATCTAAATATATCATTTGGTAATAAAGGTTCTCCATTTACATCTTTAAACTTAGTTTTTTGTAAAAGTGGGTTATCTTTTCTTTGCTGAGGTGTTATAGCCTCATCTCCAAATCCAGACTCTGTTGAGAAAATCTTCATACGTTTGTTATCACGTAAGTCAGTTATCATATCAGCAGAATTTTCATATGGCTCCGAATTATTTATCTCTAGTTTATAACCATAGCTTAGTATTTTTTTATACTGATCTATAGTCTCTTTTACCATAGCTTTGTAAGCCGCTTTTGTTTTAGGATCATTTGGTGTAGGCTGCATCTTATCAAACTCAGCTGCTATACTTTTACTATTTTCCTTATTTAATTCCTTTATAGGTTCTATTGCATCAATGCTCATACCGTTCTCTAACATGTATTCATCAGCTATTTTTGATGCGTCCTCTAAAGGTACATTAAATAACTTATTACCATCTACTATAGAAAAGTTTACATAGTTGTCAGAATCATTAAATCTCTTTTTAGCTTCTTGACTTTTTTCATATACTTCTCTAAAGTCTTCAAAATACATATTTTTGACTCTTGCGTAAGCACGTATGATATTCATACCACCAAAAGTCCCGGCATCTAAATGCACAGGTTTTCCGTCTTTTATCCCCCAATTAGAAATATCCCCTAAATCACCATAGATTATATCATAGTTTAAGTAATCTTCTAAACCGTAGTTTTTAAGTACTTCGATCAACTCCGGGTTCTTATTATCAAAATCTGCTTGGCTATATCTGTAAAGCTCCATAATCATTACCTCTGCATCTTCTGTACCATATTGTTCACCGTTCACTATATTGTATATAGGAATTTGATCATTTGGTTTAAGTTGAGTTAACTTTTCAGCTACAACATAATTAAGTCCAGTTTCATACACTTGTGGAAGAAGACCCTTATCTATAAGTTCTTCATTACCTTCTTGCATGTTTTGAGCTAGCCCTCTGGCATTGTTTGCAACTTTTAGCACCTTATCCTCACCTAAGTCAAAAACAACTCTGTCAGACCCTTGAGATAATTTTACTAAGTTTGGTATGTCAAATCTATCTCTTGCTACTTGATTTACATCATAATTATACCTAAGATAGATACTATCTATACCTAGGTTTTTTTGCACTCTGGATCCAGATAGTAACTCAGTGGCAGATGCTGAACCAAACTCTGCTAGTGTCATTGCTGATACTTGTTCAGCTGTATAGTTTGATAATCCAACTACTGATTTTATAGCATCCCAAACACTTTTTAACCACTCGCTTAAGCTTCCTTTTTTATTACTTAACAATAATTTAGCTCCTTGATCACCTATTACTTGTGCTAGAACTTCATTGTTAAACTCTTCTGTACCTTCTTCTAAATCTGGCTGTGTAGATTTTACAATGTCTATATATTGTTGGGCTTCTTCTTTATTTTTTCCAACAAGAGATAGTCCAGATTTATATAAGTCTTCTCTGTTCTCTTTTAACCAATCTAGGTGTAAATGCCCAAACTCGTGTATTGGAGTATCTAACCCCATTACATCATTATTTAAGTATACATCTCCTCTATAAGTAAATCCTGCAGTGCTTAGTTTTATACCTTTTTCTAACAGTTGTTTACTGAATTTAATATCTTTATTTATAGGCTCAACTAAAGTTTTATCTTTAATAGCAAATACAATTTGCCCTTTGTTACCTATATCTTCCCCTTTTATAATTTTTGCATTTTCTACTTCTTTTATAAAAGAGTCTAACTCTTCTTTAGATACTTCTACTCCTTCTGCTAATAAAGAGTTTTTAATTCTAGTTCTCCACTCTTTTAGGTCAGATAGATTATCTTGGTGAACTGTTAATAAGCCTTGACCAAAGTCTACCTTTTCTACTCCCCATCTTTTATTCCAATCATCTAGGTCTAAAATATCTGGGCTTTTAATTTTAAATTCTTCTATATTTCTACCAAAAACTCCGGCATATCTTTTTTGTACAGCAAAGTATTGTGTACCTTTATAGTTTGAATCAAACTCTCCATTTATACCTCTATAAACTAAAGGTAAAGAGTCTACTTTATACTCTCTTATTAAAGTTGCTACTTCATCTTTTACCTCTTGCTCTGTTGAATTTCCTGATAGATATACCTCTAAATAAGAGCCATCTACTAAATTAACTTCCCATAAATCTTCTTCTGCATTAAAGAATAAAGAGTCTACATCTTCTGCTGACATAGTTACTTGCTTAGATATTTTTGAATCTAAACCAAGCTTTATTAACTTAGCCTCTATCTGAGAGTTACTCATTTGGTATACATTATTAGCTAAACCACTTAACTCTAACTTAGATATAATTTCTTGTGTTATTTCATTTTTAGATGTTTCACTCAAGCTTCTAGAAAACATTGGTATAGACGACTTTAATTCAGAACGCATCTTATTTGTTATCTCAATATAAGGTTGTTCTGCTAAAGTCAATTTCTCTGCATTTACTTCTTGTGGTATGTACTTTTCAAAATACTTTTTAGCTCCTACTACTGTGTTATCTAAGTTTGAATTAGATAGTGTTTCTTCATCAACATACTCTACAAATTCCCCATTAACTCTTAAAACAAATCCGTCTTCCTCTTCTGTAATTTCTACATTGGATTTTCCTGAAAAGTTAATCGTTTCTAATTTAGCATCTTTGTCAAATCTCTGAGCTTCTTTTTGTGCTACTTTTGTTACAATACTGTTGTAGAAAGATTTCATACCTTCTCCACCAACTTCTAATTCAGTTCCTTTAAAACTTGTTTTTGGATATTCTGGGTTATTTCTATTTTCTTCTATTATGGTTTTTGCTAGATCTTTTCCTACATAAGATTCAAGTTCGTTTTCTGGCACATCGTATTTAGAAAATATTGTTGTATCATCTTTCAAACCATATATACTATAAGTACCTATGTTTTGTCCATTACTCATATTCTGTATAGCAGTTATTTCATCAACTTGTTTTGCTAATGAATACATATCAGAAGACTGTTTACCTGTAACAAAAGCTACTCCGTTGTAACCCTCTTGTGCTGCCATTTGTAAAACACGTCTTGTAGCTAACCCTACCCATTGATCGGTTTTTTTGTAAGGCATTTGTTGAATCTTACCTCTTTGCATTTCTTTTTCAGAGACACCTTCTAAATATAAGAATTGTCTAGTGTTTTCCTCTACTCTTCTTGCTAAATCTAGAGCCTCTTGTGTACCTACTCTTTCTAAGTCAGCTATGTTTGGTATAGGGCTTCCTAATATTCTTTTAGCTTCTTCTTCTATTGCTTTTTCTTCTATTTCGTATGCCTCTCTACTAATTCTACCTACATTGTCAACAAAGCCTTTTTTACGGCCATCTTGTGCCCAATCAGATTGTATTTCGTTGACTATCAAAACTTTAGTTCCATCAGGTAAAGTTTTTTCATTTAACCTTACATGTGCAAGTATATTGCCTTCACTCCAATGTGAACTTTTATACTCATCTTCTTTTTTACTTGTTTGTGATTTATACTCTGAGATAGCCTGCTCTATATTTTGAGCTGTTGTTGTATTAAAGTACTGGCCATTCTCATCATAAAAGTCGTAGTCTTCAACTCCTTGTTCTTCGCTAAAAATATCAAGAAGTTGTAAGTTATCTTCTCTATAAGCATTTATAGCATCCTCTTTAGTCTTAATATAATAGTCTTTTTCTATTAGCTGTCTGCCTCCTCTTACACTGCTAACAACAAAACCTTCTTCAACCTCTTGAGCTGAAAAATTTGACGAGTCTTTCCAAAAGTCTTTTCTGTTTTTGACTGTAAATACTTTGTCATTTTCTATAGTTTTAGCTGGCATTGTTAATAATACCTCTCTATAGTTTTCTCCCCCTTTTAGTTGGTAATTTCCGTATTTTACATCTCCATCTTCTCTGTCTAATACCTCTTCAATTGCTGCTTTTTTTGCATTCTCTTGAGCACTATAATAGTCAAAGCTTTCATCAAAAATATCTTCCTCTGTTAAACCAATTTGATCTATTGTTATATAAGGCATAATTAAATTACCTTGTCCGGAATAGTTTATTTTAAAACCGTTACCATCAAACTCTACATCTAAATCATTAATGTCTATTTCAGGCTTACCCTTACTAACATCAGTAATTTCGATTTGATTTGCTTTGATATAGTCTTCTACAACAGAGGCTGGTATATTACCTGCTCTAGTGTTGTTTTCTTTTACATAGCTGTTTAAATAATCTTCAAGACCTATCCATTCAAGCTCTTGATTTACGTTCTTTATACCACCATTTTTTTGTGTGTCCGTAAGTTGTTTTACCCAACCTTGGGTATTTTTAGGGTTTCTGTCTGTTAAGTTATCTACAGCAGTCAACGCATTTGAAAAGTAAGTGCTGTTAGGAGTTATCCTACTAAACTTTACAGCATCTAAGTTGTCTGTTAAAGTTGTCTCAGGTTTAACTAGGTTGTCAACTCTATTTTTTATAGAGTTAACTTTTGCTTTTACCATATCCTTGAAGTTTCCAACTTCGGTTAAAGCATAAAGATTTAAGGCGGTATTTTTATTACCGCCTGTTATATCTACTAAGGTATCAAATAATTTACTTCTACTGCCGTTTGCAGCTTCAACAAAATCAATCTCCCCGTTTTCGTCTTTATAAATTCTACATTTTAAGCTCATTCTTCTTAGTTTATTTTTATGCAAAATTAGTACTTTTTTTTGTAAAAACCAAATTTGTTAACTATTTTTTTTAACAAGGTTCGTTTTTAGCGTCATCTACATCAGATTGTTGATCCGGATTTAGCCTCATGTACTCATCTATTAGGAATTGTACTGCTGGATGATCTGATAAATCATACTCTTGTGTTGTAAGAGGCTCTCCAAATAATATCTTGTTAGATATTTCTGTTGCTTTTTCTAAACTTAGATTTCCAGTAGTTATAGCATCAGAGTACCAGTCTCTTTTTATATCTACCATCTTATCTAAGTTTATAATTGGCTTAGGTGAAGATAGTGGATTATTTTCTATATCTATTGCCACAGAAGCCTCATTTGTAAGACTTGCTTTAGTGTGCTCTGGTAACATCCATGTAGATACATCTACTGTTTGTTTTACTTTGTTTAGGTCTTCTATAGCTTTTGACAAAGAGTTTGACATTTGGCCATTGTCTGAGAATAAGCTTTGGTTATCAGAGTCTACATAATATAGATTATATGCTGCTGGTGACAAACCGTTATTGGCTAGAGTGTTGTTTAATGCCAGTACTCCGGCCCCTAAATTTTTAGAACTAGCTAATTCATCAATAGTAGTATCTCCTAGTTTAGCTTCTGTAGTTTTCAACTGCATAGGAAAAGCAACTAAGTACTTACCTTGTTTGAACACTACTATAGGAAGTCCTTCTTTTTTAAGAAGACCTTTTACATAATCCTGTCTTACATTCTTAGTATTACCTTTAAGTATTACTTTACCATTCTGTATGTATCCGTAATCTACTACTGCTTCTGCAGGTACATCAAAATATTTTATAGCCCCTTCTTCAAACACGAAGTTAGGCATACCTAAGAATATATGTTTTATAAAGCTTTCTTTAGATAGCTGTAAATCTATATCTGATGCTGTTATTTCACCTTTGCTTTTTATGATATTAAGGGCCTCTTCTCTTATTAACAAGAACTCTGGGCTATTATTAGTATCATAGTTTGCTTTTAAATCACCTAGTTTTCTTCCCTTTATATCTAAGACGTTAATCTTTAATTGATCAGATAGGTCTTTTTCTAACTGTGAAATTATATCTTCTGCTCCTTCTTCTGGCAAATCTACTACTGCATCTGCATAATCTTGTATTAGTTTTAGATTGTATTCATTAGTCAAATCTAGACTGAAAGTGACTGTGTCTCCAGGTATCATGTTGTATAACTCCGTTGGTGAATACATACTAGAGTCTTTAAAATCTGTTTCCATTTTTAACCCGGTTCTTAAATCATATACCGGTGAAAACCCTGACTCTTTTGTTAATGCGTTATCCACATAGTCAATTTCAGCTGCTGCTATAATAGCTTTAAAGTCTGTATCTTTTTTAATAAGTAGACTTCCACTTTTTTCTATAGTTACTGTTGCTGTATTCCCATCATTGAATGTTATAACAAAGTTGGCACCCTGCTTAACGTTTTGTTCTACCTCTGAAACTAATATCTCTTTAGCTGAACCTGGAACAGCTTCCTCTTTTCCTTTTACTACTCTAGTTTCTATATATAGAACTGTATCTGATATATCCATTCTTGATAATAGTCCAGGAAGAGTCATGTGTGATATTGTAGTACCTTTTTTAGTACGTTTCAATACAACATCTTGATAAACTTGTAGTACCTCTTCATTTCTAATACCTTCTCCAGATTCAGTTTCTTTTGGAAATTGGTTTGCTGTTTTTATTAACTCCTCTTGTGCTACTTCATTACTTATAATAGGCTCAACAAACTGGTTTACAGCAATATCTTGTAATATCATATCATTTATAGATACTCCACCACCATTTGTAGCCCCCTCTAATAGTTGCCAATCTGCCATTTTATTATTAAGCTCTTGTAATCTAGTTACCTCAGCTTTTTTAAGAGATGGTCTTGTAGTTGGACTAAACCTTTTGTAGTTATATGGGTTTTTAAATGCAATAAGGTCGGTATCAATCTTAGGATCATCTATAGCTCTAGCAGCTAACTCATAAAATTCTTCTATCTCTTCAGATGTAGGGACTTGTGGTATAGCTTCTTCTCCATAATATTCTAAAAGATACGGACTGTTTTTAATCATATCCTTTACGGTATCTTTTATTGATTTTTTAGAATCTTCCTTTTTAGCTTCTTTTTGTTCAGTTTTTGGTTTCTCAATTTTGGCTCCTTTTTTCTTTTCTTCTCCTTCTTCTATTACCTCTTTTACTCTTTCGTTACCCTCTAAAGTAGCTTGTGTAACTTGCTCTACGGCTTGTGCCATTCTAGGAGATAAAGACTCTAACATCTCTACTGTTACCTCATTTGGAGACTTGTCTCTTTTTATTTCTGAAATAAAATTTCTTTTACCTCTAAGCCCTAAAGTAGGGTCAGTTATTTGTCTAGATAAGTCGGCATATTTTTGGAAAGCATCCAAAGATTTACTATACTCTTCAACTAATTTTTCTAGTTGTGCTGATTCTTGTGGGTTAGATTTTTTGTATTCTGAGATTATTGATTTAACACTAGCTGCTTGATCTCTTAAAACGTCAAGTTTTGCTGCTGTTATAACAATACTAGAACCATCTTTGCTAAAAGGGTTTTTCATTTTTGCAGCAGTAAACAACACTTCATATTCTTGTGCTAATTCTGCTCTTTTAGCTTCAACTTCTTGTTTTTGTGAAGTTATACTATCTAGTTTACCTAGTAATGTTTTTTTCTCTTCCTCTGAAACAGAGTTATAAAAAGTGTTTTGTACTTTTTTGTACTCTTCTTCTAAAGCATTAAGTTTACCTTTAAGTTTTGTTATTTCTGAAACTTTCTTTTCCCCTTCTCTTTTTGTCTCTTTTCCAGCTTTTGTTAGTATGTCATCTATAGTCATAGCATCAGAAACTTCTTGCCCTGCTACAGTTGTGCCTACTTTTTCTTTTATTGCTTGTAAGATGTCTGAAGAAAATTTGTCTGCCTTTTCACCTAATGTAAGTTCGTATGCTAATGCTTCTTTTAAAGCAACTACATCATGATTTTTTAATAGAGCTCTTTCTTCTGATGAAAGTTTATTGCCTATAAAATACTCAGAGAAATCTCTGTATTTTTTATATGAGTTAGCCGTTTCTTTATACTCTTCAATCATTTTAAACTTCATAGTTTCTGCAGATTTTTCATCTACTCCATACTCAGTCATTAATGCTTGGTTATCTATATTTCTAATAGAGGTTACAGTATTTTCTACTGCATCATCCATATAGTCAAGGTTGTATGCAAAATTTAATTGTGCTAAAGCCGTAGACTGTCTTGCTAATTCTGCCCCGGTAAAGTCTCCGGCTGCTTCTGCTTTTTCAGATGCCTCGTTTGCACTTTGTATTCTGTTAGCATATGCCATTGCTTCTGCTACTCTTTTCCCAGAGTAGGTATTCATTGTGTCTACAGTAAGTTTATTTTTAGCTACTGCTTGTGCATAGTCTGGATTAAATTTTCCAGTAGATACTTTATTACCAGCTGCCCCTCCTATTAAACCAATAAGCATACCCATCTGTATCTCTTTCCATCCTTCAGCTGTACCATAAGTTTTTGCTAACCCGTCTGAAAAAGAGTCTACTAAGTCATATGTATTTTTTGTATATTTTGGATCGTATTTAGCTTGTGTCCAATTCTGAGCTGTATTTTGTCCAACAGACTGCATACCTTCTTCCCAGATACCTTCTACAAACATTGGTTTAGCAAATCCGTAACTTTTTCCTAATGCTTTCTGAAACTTAGTTGCAGATGTTTCTACAAACTCTTCTCCAACTTTTTTATAACCTACTCCAAAAAGTTTTGAGTTTGCCCATTTTGTAGGGGCTGTTAATGGGCTTTTTACATTGAACCACTTACCCATAACGGCTAAGTTTGATGATCCTACTATAGCCATATTATAGCCAAATAATGCATCTGAAGAAGTTTTTAGATTTTTTCTAAAATCCATTTCTTCATCTACGGTTGGCATTCTTCCATTAAGTTCTTGGAAAGAGTTGTAATAGTTTGCCTCAGACTCTTTCATGTAAGCATTAGACTCAAAAGCTGACTCATATCCTGCACTAGTTGCAGTGAATCTTATTGTATGCAGTAGTTCTCCTGTCTTACCTAGGTTTGTTGCTAGTTTAGTTTCTAGATTACCTGTAGCAAAAGCTTTTGATGCAGGGTTTGTTACTTTTCTTGCTGCATTTATTGCTTTAGTAAATCCAGGTAGTTGTTCTAATTTTGATCCCCATCTTGCTAAAGCTGTACTTGATGCAGTACCTCCTGTGGCCCATTCTATAGCTAGTTCAGATAATATTGCACCTCCAAAAAAAGCTGTACCATTCAAGAAATCATCTGCCCAAGTTGTTTGCTTAGTAAAATAATCTAATCCAGTTGCTTCTCTATCTGCTTTTGACTTATACGTAGGTAATTTGTTATCCATATACGTATTAACATCATTTACTGTATCCATAAATGAATTATCATATATAGATTGCATACTTCCTGTATTTACAGCTGCACCTATTCCATAGGCTATTCCACCTAATTGCCCAATAGTATTTGTAAGTAATTTTCCTGCAAATTTTGGTAGAGCATTGTTCCATATATCACCAGATGTTTGCATACTAGCTGCAACTTCTTCTTGATCAAGGTTAACTGTAGAGTACTGTTCATATCTAGGAGTGAATGTTCCATCACTGTATGGTCTGTACACATCTTCAAACTTTACGCCTGAATAATCAACCATTTTTGGCTTATTTGTGGCAGAAGCTATTAAAGAATCTAAACTGCTCCCTGCTGCGGCTTTAGGCATTTTACCTAATGACCCTAAATTAGCTAAAGCATCATCAATAGGTGCTACTACTGATAACGCTTTTTCTCTGTTTTTATCTCTTATATCATTTACTAAAAAACTAATTTCTTGGTTTTTGTAGTCTAGTAATTTATCTTCTTGCATAGCAATTTTTTACTTATTTTTACTGTAGAGCTTTTTTTCTGTATTCTACAATTTGATTTTCTAAATATTGGCTTATAACTCTCATAGTTAACAAACTATACGCATGAGGGTTATAATCTGTATTCATAGCTGGAACTTGTTCAATTCTCTCTCCATCTTTCATCAAGTATCCAATAAATGCTCCTCCACCTTCTGGTCTTTCCCATTTAACTGCATACTTACTATTTAAGTACCTATTGTTAAAATCTAACGCAAATTCTTGTGGTAATTGTCTGCTAGCTTGCTTTTGATAATCTTCTTTTGTTTTCAATGCAGAAAATCCAGACATTTGTATATTTTTTACTTCTTCTTCTGTCATGTAAGAGGCATTGTTTTTTAGATACTTTTGTGCTAAATCATACCTAGACTCTAAGTTATTAGGCGGTGAATACGCCATTGAAACTTCCATTCTAGTTGGATTATTTGCAGCATACGTCCAATCAGATAAAGATGTCTGTAAGTTTTTAACTAAAGATGGGGGTAAACTGCTTACTGGTACTTTTACCTCTTGTCCTGGAACAGCTTGTGATTTAGTACCTCCCGATTTAGTCTCTACCATTGTCTCTGCAGTATAAGTTATAGTTGCAACTCCATCTTTAATCTCTTTGATATTTATAAAAGAGTCTTTTGTTGGTGTGCCACCTTGGGCTACTATTGCTGAATTTATAGCCTCTAAATATGGCTTATCTTTTTTAATTGCCGGGTTAAGTATAAGAGAGTAATTCTTTTGCAAGTTTGCTTTACCTTTAGAAAGTATCTCATCAAACCTTGATTTAACACTTGTTTTAGTATCTGTAAGTAAATCAGTTACCCCTTGGTATTTTCCTAATTTAATATCTCCAGACTCTATTTCTGATAAATCTGCATCCTGTGTAAAAGATCTTGATAAAGACCCCCAAAGTTGTTTTGAGCCTGTGCTCATTTTATCTAAACCTCTTTTAAGACCTGCTTCATCTTCTTCCACAGCTTTCATATAATCCTCTCCAGTAGCATCTGTAAAACTAGATAAAGTAGATAATTTTGGTGCTATAGTACTATTCCATAAAGCTTGCCCAGCTCCAAGTAACGTATTACCTAATCCTGTCCAACCACTATCTGTTTCCTGTTTAGGTTTACTTTTCGCTATCTGCTTATCTGAGATATTGTTTTCTTTTTTTAATGCCTGTAAATAAAAATTAATATTTTTTTTGTCATCTTCATCATCAAGCACATTATCCTTTAAGTTATTAGCTATTTCATATAAAGCTATAGCTTTCTCTTTTTGTGGTATTTGAGATGCACTCTTGTATTTTTTAAGTAGGCCTGCTGTAACTGGTGCAGTAGTTGCCAAACCTTCTATTGAAAGGTCTTTTGATTTACCACCAAATAAGCCTGTTAATATATCATTTGTTGCTTTTCCATAATGGTCTTTAGCAACTTTTGTTAACTGATATGCTGTTTTATTTAGATTTTCTACTTTACCATAAGCTGATAAAACGTCTGAGCTATATCCTTGTGCGTTAAGGTCAATATTATCTTTTGCTGCTTTTTTCAATCCTTGGTAATAAGATGATATATTTGCAGTTGTAGGTTGCTTACCATCTTCAACTAACTGTCTTTTTATTACTGCTTGTAATTCTGACCAAGAAGTAGTTCTTTGATTATCAAAGTCAGTCATGTAATTTGGCTTATCTTCCTCCCCAGTTGGTGCCATATTTTGTTGAAATAGTGTACCACCTGGTAATCCAGTTGCACCTGTTGCTGCAGGTGTACCGTCTGCTGCTATCTCACCTTTAGCCTTTGCTATGTCTAATAAGAAATCATCAAATTTTATATCTGTAACTGCTGAGTATGCATAGGTATTAATATAAGATTTCTTCATGTTTCTTGAATAGTTATCAAGTAAGAAAGAATCTCTATTAAAGTTTTTAGGATCTAGCTGGTTATTGAAATTAGTTTTTTGTGCCTGCATTTCAGATTTTTGTCTATGCAAATAATCTGCAGTAGCTTTATCATCTGGGTTTACATTCTTCAATTTATTATCTATTTCTCCAATTTGATTATCAAAATCTTTAAGTATTGGGTCTGCTTGCTCTTTGTAAGCTTTTATTAAGTCTGTATCAGAAACTCCTCTGTAGTTATAATGTGCATTGATCATAAACTGTTGTTTTAGTTTTGGATCTGATGCTAGTTTGTTGTCGTAAAAGTTGCTTATTTCTTCTTTAGTAATTTCTTTTCCTTTTACTGTTTTAAATATATAACCGCCCTCCACACTAGAGTCTAAGACTTTTTCAAATCCTCTCTCTTTTGCAAAAGCTTCTAGTTCTTTATTTAAGTTTTTATCTACGTCATAGTAATCAATATACTCCATACTACCAAGACTATCTTTCTTTTCACTCATGTAGTCTGCGTACCCTGACTTGTCTAAGCCGTATGCATAATTTGCATCGCTATATAATTCTGGCTTGTCTTTTTTTCTTTGGGCCGCTGTTTGTTGATAACTGGCTATCTTTTGTGAATTAGCCAACTGCTCTCTTACATTGCTGTCAATAGCACTTGTTACGTAGGAAGATATTTGTCTAGCTACTACATTATCTGATAAGTCTACCTTTGCATTAGCATCAACCATAGAAAGTAAACCCTGGAGTTTTTCTCCAAGGTATTTTTTATCTTTGTCTCTTGCTAAAGGTACAGTAGCTACTTTTGAAATAAGGTCATCTATCTTGGCTAGGTTTATATCAAACTTTTGTTGCATACCTTTTTGTATGGCTCCTACATACTGAGCTAAGTCTGTAGTAGGTATAGTTTGTCCGTAATTGATAGGTGTTGAATATGCGTTTGCCATCTTTATCTTTATAATTTATGCAAAATTACAAATTTTATTTGTATTCTGCAAATTAATTAAATTATTTTTTCTTCTTAAATCTACCACCGAACTTACCTGTAGGTTTATTTCCTTTGGCTTTTTTGGCTGCTTCTTTGTCTGCCTCTTCTTTAGCTACTCTATTTATGTATGCTTGAGAAAGTTCCTTAGTGCTTACCTTATCTAAATTATAAGGATTTGTTAAGTTATCTGTTTCTGCCTTATGTACTTTTGCAAAATCTGGTGTGTAGTTTGTCTCATAACCTAATCCTGTTCCTCTGTACTGTATTTGCGGATTTGATGCATTTTGTGCATTATACATTTCTACAGTTTTATAATTATTAACTTGGTCACTAAATCTCAGATTTCTTAGAGCTTGCATATCATTTTCATAATTAGATATACCTCTTAGTGTTCTACCTTCATAACTCAAAGCATTTTGATTTTCGGCCATTTGCTCTCTATCTCCTACTTGTGCATTATAAATATCAGCTGTATTTTGTGCTTGATTATTAAATCTGTTTGCTTCTGTTATTGCACTTCCTGCAGCTGTACCTTGATTTGCTGTTAGGCCTATGTTTGCTGCTGCTCTTTGTGCGTCAGACATTCCAGATAAGTTCTGTTGTGCTGCTACTACAGCTCTATCTGTCTCCATTATTTTTTGTGTTGGAGATATATAGTTAGGTTCAATCCTATTTAATCTTGTGGCAACTTTTAAAGCTGGCTGTAACGAAGGTGTTTGGTAGATTCTTTGTGGTAAACCAAGTATGCTATAATTTACCTTTTTGCTTAAATCTATTTCTTCTGGAGTCTCTACTGGAACCTCTTCTGGAGGTGTTTCCACTGGTGGTGGTATTTTTTTAGTCTCTACCATCGCTTGTAATAATGCATTGTGAAATGGCCCTGGCTTATAGTCAGTAGCTAATTTCATTATCTCTGCATATCTCTCCTCTCCAGAAAGTCCTTCTAATTGCTTTTGTATATTTGGTGAGAATTTACCTTTATTGTTAGTTAACCATTCATCAATTTTTTTAGCTTTGTCTTTTTCTGACATACTTGCTTTAACCAATGGTATCCAAGCCTGGTTATATGTTTCTCCTTGCCAAATTGGATTAGTACTTGTCTCTCTAGGTGTATAAGGTAAAGTGTTTATAGTTCTAGGATTTCTTGAAAAGTCCCCTCTTTCTGTAGATCTTACAAGAAGTTCTCTATTTTTATCATACAAATTATCATATGAATTAAAATCATCTTTTTCATTAACTATACCATCAAGATTTGCATCTCCTTGTATGTACTCTCCTGCATCTTGGTATCTTGGTAAATCTCTCAATAATTGAGATGCTTTTTCTTCACTTATACCATACTTATTTGCTAATTCAACAACACCACCCATTTGCATTTTATACTCTGGCATAGATGCTTTTCTTTTGCTTTCCTCTTGTATCTGAAACATTATATCAAATAGTTTTTCTCTATCTTTTTCAATAGGCTTCTTATTTTGTGTTTCTTTATACAGTTGTTTTGACAAATAGTCTGAGTTAAGATCAGAAGTATTCTTATCTTTAACCTTCATTTTTTGATCTTTCATCATACCCATTAGTTTTTCTAACTTTGTATTTATTTGATCAAGTCCAGTTTTTGTATTAAATCTGTCTAAAACTCTAGCATAAGTGTCAGTGGCTTTTGCAGGTAATGCTAGTTCTTTATTTATTTTTTTAGCAATATCTACACCAATTTTAAGATGGTCGCTCAATATTCTAGTACCGTCTTCTAATGCTACTGGCATACCACCTTTTTCGTGAGTTTTCCCTTGGGCTTTTCTTATGCCTTGTGAATCAAATATGTATTCTCCACCTTCGATTTCAGCATTTGGTTCTACAATAGGTTTCTTACTATCTAAGGCAAACTGGTATTCCCCAGTAAGTGCCTTAAATAAATCTTTCTTTTGTCCACCTTCTGCAAAGAAAAGATTTTCAAAAACTTCTTTTGGTATTGATATTTTATTCGAACTCGACATCATAGTTTCCTGTTTTTTTGTTGTATGTATAGTTTTTTATTGTCTTACCTTTCATCATAGATAGGTAGTCTCCACCATTTCTCATCATTGGTTGACCTTGTTCCGGGCCTTCCATTTCTGTTTCTCCTCCTTGTATTTCTTGTAACAATTCTTGTATCATTTGGATTGCTTGTTGTTCTGGCATACCCATTTGTACTAACTGCTCTAAGATTTGTTGAGGGTCTGCACCTTGTTTTAAAGCTTGTTCAACTTGTGATTCAATTTGTTCCATGTTTGGAGTTTCTCCTTCTGCACCTTCATTTTCACCTTCTCTTTGCTCGTCCATCATTTCTCCACCTTCTTGGTACATCTTACCACCGCATTTTAATTGTGGAGTTGCTTCTTGTTGACCGCCTTGCATCTGCTGCATAACCATTTGTATGATTTGTTGAGCTTGCTCTTCTGGTATACCTGCTTGTATTAATTGTTGAAGCACTTGTTGTGGGTCTGCTCCTTGTTGTATCATGTCTGCAACTTGTTGTACTATAGCTTGCATTTGGTCTCCTCCTGCTTGCTCTTCTTGTGGATTACCCATCATCATTTGCTCTTGCCCCATTTCTGGTTGCATACCTCCGTCTTGGTAACCTAACATTTTAGGAGCAGCTTGTCCTAGTCTTTGTGTTCCTTGAGTGATAAAACCTGCGGCTCTAGGTGCAGCAGCTTCTCCAATACCTATAGGCATTGCTTCAAATGTTGTATAAGGAGATGCAGATAATACTGCTGCAGTATTTAGTGCAGCTTTAGGTACTAACTTTAACCCCATCTTAGTTTTATTTTTTAATTTTTCAGATGCAGATAATGTAGGGTTGTACCTATTAGCCATTACTTGTTTTCTGTATCCTTCAGATGTCTCACTTTCTGGAGTGTTGGGATTAAGCCATGCTTTAAAATCCCCTAAAGCTTTACTAGGATTAGCCATGTAATACAAAGGTAACTCAAGACCTAGTTGATCATCATACTCTGCTTGAGATCTTTTAGCATCTAACTCTCTTTGGTAACTACCTCTTGTATCTTGTTTAAACTCTGGGCCTTTAGGTCTTTTAGACATATCATATCCTTTAGATTTCCAAAAATCTTCAAGTGTCATTGATTTTTCAGCAGGTGCTACTTTTTCTTTTGCTTTAGGTGTAGCTTTACGCTGTACCGGTTTAGGTGTTGTAGCAACTGGTGTTTTTCTTAAATTCTCTTTTTTAAACTTCTCATTCTTTAATTCTGATAAAAGTTTTGTGTTATCTTTTGCTGATCCATCTGTATAACCTAATCTCTTAGCTTCTGACCAAGGTAATCCTGTTTTAGCTACCCAAGCATCTCTTGCTGAACCTTCATCATACGATGGCTTAGCTGCACTTTCAGTTTTTGGTACAGATTTGTATCCTTCAGCTTCAAGTTGATCTTTAAATCCGTAGTATGTATCTTTGTCCATACCTTCTTCATACCAATCTGTGGCAACTTTTGAATCTTCCTTTGGACCAAATACTGGATTTCTAGCTGCTATTTCTGCTTCTACTCTAGCTGAATTTGGGTACTTATTAATTAATTCGTTCTCATAGCCCATATCTTCTTCACCTCCGTCTTGATAATAGCCCCCAAATGCCATAGAAGTTGGTCTATCTTCACCTGTCATGTTTTTTCTTTGCTCTTCAGCATAGTCCTTCATAACTTGATTTTGTCTTTTTTGAGCACCCATTCCTTGTAAGAATGATTTTGTACCTTTTAATAAAGAAAGTGCTGCACCTCCAACAGTTGCTCCTACATTCCCATTGGCTGCACTCTTTCCGGTGAATGCAAGTGCATCATCTAAACCTACATCTCCATAAGGATTTATAAATTGAGTTACTCCCATACCTGATGCTTCTGCTTTTTTTCTAGCCTCTGCTGCTAGACTTGTGTCTATAGCATTTCCGTTATCATCATAGTTATTTGCTGCTGTATTTACCTGCTTATTGAAAGCCATTCTATCCTTTTGCTCTTTGCTTGGTATATTACCATTCATTGTTGGATTTGCTAACTCACTATCAGAAATAGATATTGTTTGTGGAGCTTTTGCTTGTTGATCTGCGTAAGCTTTATTGCTAGCTGCCGTTGGGGCATTAAGGTCTACTGGCTTTAATATATTTGGAATTTGTGGCGGTACTCCAAGAGCAGTTTTTGACGAGGTGTAATCAAAAGTTGGTGCTGGTGATGGTTTAGGTAATGGTTGACCATACTCATCTAACTCTGCAGTTCCTGCAAATTGGTACTTAGGTAATTGCGTGCCACCCATCTCGTGTTTTTGGTTCCACATAGAATAAGCAATAGCTATTGCTTGTTTTTGTGGACGGCCTTCTTTCATCAAAATTCCTATTTTTTCACTAATCCAATCAGATTTACCCCCATCTTTATATGAAGGGGTTTCTGCTACATAGCTAGCTCCACCAAATTTATACTCTTCACCTGGATACATTGTAACGGTATCTCCAATAGGTTGGCCATACTCATCTAAAGGCATTGCATCTACAGGGTATGGTGTATTTCTCATTGTTATATCTTCACTAGGTATATAGTTTATTGGATTACTTTCAGAAGCATATCCAGGAGTATACCCTGTATTGTTTATAAGCTTAGATGTTTTTTTGTATTTTCTCATTATATTTTTATTAATTTTATTTTCTACTAAATAACTTTCTTCCTAAAAACTCTGCGTCTTTTCTATTTTTTGAGTCTATAACTATAGTTGTATCACCTTTTTTAAATCTATCTGTTAGATACTTAATGTCCGGTTTTCTACAGTTTACACATCCATAGCTTGCGTATCTTTTATTTGCTTCTTGTGTATACAATGGGTTTCTTTGTTTAAACTCCCCTGGATATGTTACATGCAATGCTATATCCTTTGCTTTTGGTGCTGGTTGTCCAAAAGCTGGTATAGGGTTTATCCTAAAACCAGGCTCTCCATAGATGTCCTCTTTAGGATCCATTACATATGCACCTCTAGGTGTACCTCTAGATTCTGGATGAGAGTCTAAGTAAACTACGCCTTTATCATTTACGTTTTGGTCTGGGTTTAAAGCTGTTAAGACTGGGAAAGTTCTTGTTACTACTCCATTTTCTACTACATAATTAGTGTTACTTCTTTTATCTGTTATAACTCCATTTTGTAGGTTCTGAGTATTACCCGTATTACCTGATGCAAAGTTAATGAGTGTTGCTAAAGGGTCAACTTTTTTTATATCCTTTTTAGCCTTTCTTACAGGTGCAGTAACAGATTTTTTAGTTACAGGTGGCTTTCTATCCCATAGTGGGTTAATAGGCACTTGAGGAAAAAACTCATTAGTATTTTCTGTATCCATTTTTTTATTACTTTTTATTTTAAAATTTTTATCTCTTAGTTGATCTAGTAATTCTATATTAGACTCTCTTGAACCATCTGTGTAACCAAGGTTCTTTGCTTCACTCCAAGACATTCCTGTTTTGGCTACCCACATATCTCTTGCTGAGTTTGGGTCAAAATTACCCCCTTCTTGGTATTGTGATACTGCTTCTCCTGTACTTTTTCCACCACATTTATGGCAGTTATACATGTCTTTTTCAGTAGATTCAGATTTATCCCATGACCAACCGCAGTTAGTACATTCTACTTCCCCTTTCATCTCTCCACCATCTTCCCACTTACCTAGTCTTTTATGCCAATATAAAGGGCTGAATGGATCATTAGCTTTAGCTGAATCTCTTCCTCCCATTCTACTCCAAAAATTATCTTGTCTTTTCTTAGAGCCATGCTGTGAGAAATCTTGCATTCCCCTATAACCTCCTTGTACAACTTTGTACTTGTCTCCTTTTTTAGCTAATACTTTCCACTTCTTTTGACCATCCCCTGCTTTTTTTTGACCTACATGAGTAAACCCCATGTTTTTGTATCTTTGTGGTATTGATCCCCCATCTTTATATTGTAAGTCTTTTTCACCACCATCTTGTCTTCTATTTAAAGCTTCAATTATATGTGGATCTAATTTAACTTTTGGTATTGAATCACCAACTCTTTTAGCGTCTGTTAACTCTCTTGAAAAATTATAATCTGGAGATTGAGCCTGATAGTATCTTGGTCCATTTGGTGTATTAACTACTTTTGTAGTTACAACTAACCTACCCTTTTGTTCTGAGTATTTCTTTCCTCCAATTTGAAATTCGTCTTGTGATATTTGTGCTTGATTTTGTGCTTGTTGATATTTTATAGCTTCGTAGTTAGGTAGCTCTATTTGTGGAACTTGATAGTATGAAGGATCTAATTCGTAATCTTGCTCTTGTTGTAACTGTTCTTCTTGTTGCTGTCTTAGCTCTGTAGTTTGTTCTTGTCTAGCTTGAACTTCTGCTAAGAAATCTTTTTCTCTTTGTTTTTCTAGTAATTCTGCTTTTGCCTGCTCTGCTTCTAAATCCTCTTTAGAAGTAATTACATCTGGTGCTGTTTGATATTCTCCTGTATTGGTTGGTAAATTAATAGAAGTGTCTACTCCATACTGTTGCCAGTCTTGAGTGTCTCCTGTAGAAGTTCCGCTACCCATCTTTTTAGATAACCAGTTTTTTAAATCACCTGTTGTTTTTCCACTTAAAAAAGGGTTTGCAGAAATAACTCCTTGAGATAATACACTAGATAATGGTGTATTGTTTGAAGTCTTATATACTGATGCATAACCTTGTGGGCCTAAAAAATGAGCTCCATATAAATCTGCATCTGTAGGTGTTATTCCTAGTTTTGACTTTAAATAGTTTGAGTTATTACTAGTTAATTTAGCCATAGCCTCATTTTGCAAATTCACATCAAATCTATCTTTCCAATTATAACCTAATCCTTGCCAAGTACTCTTAGTGAATTGGTACAGTCCTGATGCAGAGCTTCTAGGATTTTTTGCATACTTATCCCCACCACTCTCTGATCCTTTTACTTTTGATAAATATCCGTTATATGAATTGTCTGTTCCTGCCATGCTATAAGCTTTATGCCACTAGTTATATTAGTGGCAAAATTAAGAAAAATTATTTAATTTACAAAATTAGTTAAATATCTGACTCATTGAGAGTGAACTTTAAAGCTATGCTATATCTACTATCTTTGTCGTATGTAATTCTGTTTAAGAACCAATCCCCTACCATTCTTTCAAGAAGTGCTTTTCCTTTAAAACTTACGGCATTGCTATTCACAAATTTATCTATCTGATTCTTATCCTGTAGTAAAAATGGAATATTATTAGTGTTGCTTTTTACTCTATTATAAAAGTAATCGTAGTTCCATTTAAAGCCGTCTGGGTTAGTTATCATAATATCCTGTGTACCATTTGTATTAGTTTTAGGATAGTTTTTTGAATTGGCCGTTTTTGTTTTCTCCGGTATTAAGTTAATATTTCCTGAACATACAATGTTGTTGTATATCATAGATTTATTAAATGTTAATCCTATACTAGTAGCGTAGTCATAATCATTGTGGTATCTTTTTGCTTCTGTCCATATTTGAACATTGTTCAAAGTCTTAGTTACAAATTCCTCTTTTATTGGGTACTCTACTGTAAAGGGTTGTTTTTTACCATAGAATACTTGGTAAGATTTGTTTGTAAGTAAATGTGACCATAAACCAAATTCTGAGTAGTCTGAGGTTACATTCATACCTGTTTGGAAGTAGTTGTTATGATTTATGTAATAGTTTGGCTTAAAGCTATAAAAGCTCATCCAAGATCCTAATACTGGTGAATACGCAACTGTCCAAGATACATCTTCAAAGTCATTTGGGTTTATCTCTACTGGTACTACTACATTAGTCAATATTGGCTCCACTACCTCTAAACAGTTGCAGTGTGCATTTCCGTCTTGTGTCAATACAAGTGTACACCCTTCAGGGCACTGAATATCTGCTAGTACAGTTATCTTTGTGCATTCCTGAAATGGGAACACTTGTATTGGTGTTAATTCATATCCTTCTGGGCAAGTACAATTCATTTTTTAATTTTTAAGGTGTTGGTGGTTGGCAAGGGGCTATGTTGAATCCTAAATTATTTAAAGCTGTTCTTATTAACTGTAAGTAGTAATCAGCTGTGTCTCCTGCGTTTACATCTAAATTATAACCCATTAAGTTAGGAAAGTCACTGATATTAAATGTAGGTGCATAAACACCGTCATTTACAAAAGTTGCTCTTGTTAGCCCCCTAAACCCAACATATTGGTTGTTTAAAGTACTTACTCTAAAAGCAACGCCTCTTATTCCAGGTACATTTATTAGTTGTGATCTTAGTTGGGAAAGATCTGTATCATATGTAACTGTTCTAGTACTGTTATCAAACAATGCTGTTGATTGCCCATATCCATAAACATCCGATTCATCTGCAAATGTTAGGTTGATTACTTGAGTCACTGTAAGATCAAAAGGTCTACTAAAATTACGCCCTGTAGCTAACCACAATAAAAATCTTTCATCATTTCTGCTTATTACCTTTACTCTAGTATTATATAATGCGTCACTTCCTGGAACTAACGGGTCGTATCCATAGATAGGCCCTATACAGTCTTTTAATAGTGTGGTTTGCATTGTTTGTAAAGGTGTTAATGTACTAGACATAGAGCCTGAACCGTCAAACCATATATTAATCTCAGTAGTGTTTGTAATACCTGATGATTGTACATTAACTACTGCTTGTATCGGTGGTCCACTACATCCGTCAAAAGTAGGTATAATAGTATATGTTGCATTACCTGCCCCTGTTGCTATTGCTGTTATAGTGCTCCCTGATCCATTTATTGGACCTGTAACTCCTGTATTAACTACTGTCCAATCAAAAGTTGTTCCAACTATATCACTAGTTAAGTTTACTGTAAAACTATCACCGGATTGTACTGTCTGGGTAGCTGGAGTAGCTGTAGCATTTGGTGTAGGTTTTACTGTAACTACTACTTGAACTGGTTCTCCTTGACATAGACTTATTGTTTCAAAAGGTGTTATGGTATAAGTCACTGTACCTGATCCTACCAGTATTTGTGTTATTACATTGCCATTTCCTGATGTAGCTCCAGTAACCCCTGATTGAACAGCTGTCCATGTATAAGAAATACCAGGCTCTGTACTTGTTAGTGATATACTTGCCATACCATTACTGCAAATAGTCTGTGGTGTTGCAAAAACATCTGCTGTACATATACATGTTGCTTCTACTGTTTCTACAAGAGTACATGTTTCAAGATTTGGGTCATACGTGTAACCCTCTGGACATAAGTCTAGACCTACTGTCAATAATTGACAATAGCCATCTACTAACTCATAACCCTCTGGACATGTCTCTATAGGCTCTTCTCCATTACATAAAGTTTCATCTATTACAAACCCTTGTCCCTCAACATACTGTATACAAGGGTTCTTAGGAATGTAATCTTTCTTAGTTATAAAGACTCTTCTGTATCTACTATCCCACCCCATTGTAAGTCCAAGACCATTGTATGGGTTGTCTATATCTACATTAGGTAAATAATCTAACATCTTGAATGGTAAGTGTTCCTTAAACCAGTTTCTCATTCCACTAGCTTTGTCTCCTGCCATAGCAGATATTTCTAACATGCCTTCTCCATTTGATGGTACCATTATTACTTGTCCTCTTTTTGCATCTGCGAAAAAGTGTCCAAACTCATTTGATACAAAGGTAAAGTTTTGTGTACCTCCATAACCTAGTCTAGTGTTATGGAAAGACGTAGATCTTCTTTGGAAGAATGAATTACCTCCAAGCAACGACATTACCGGACTAGATCCATCATCTATCTTGCTATCTACTTTGTTGTACAAAACAGAGGTATTTGCAAATCTAGCTAAGATGGCTTGTCCTTCAATATCAATTATGTCTTTTAACTTACCATAGTTTGATGGAAATTCAAAAATATCTAATGGTCTATAAATTAACCATGGGTCATATAAAGAGTTTTCAGTACTGTCTGGTAAACTAGAGATTATACCATTTGGCATATCTTGAGTACACTCATTGAATGCTCTTTCATAAGTGTCTGAAAGTGTTCTTCTTCTAGTTAACGATATTTGTTTAGAGTACTCTGAGTTGTATAAAAATACGTTAGGCTCTCTAATAGAGACTGACTCTTCTTGTGTCCATGCTCCTAAGTCTCCTACTAATGGATAAAAGTTTCTATTTTGCTCTTTACCTGCGTATCTATAGTTAGTATTAATTCTAGTTTCTGCTAAGAAGTTAGTTATACCATAGTAGTATAAATAAAATTTAGACGGTGGTACTATATAATTGCCTGAGCTATAAACATTATCAAATGAATAATCACTATCAATGTCTGGAAAACTTTTTCCCCCATCTGAGAAATCTTTATTCTGCTCATAGCTACAGTAAAACGTAGGATTTCTACCTATGTTACTATAAAAATAGTAATTATAAGGTGTTAAATCTGCTTGTTTCATTGCAGTAACTAAGAACAATGGCATTTTTCTTTTTAACGTGTGTCTTGAAATATAAGTGTCTCCACCAAATATTGGTAAACACCCAGAAGTTGCATTTCTAAGATCCCCAACATATCCTGTAGATAGCCATTTTATAGAGTTTATAGTTCCATATTGAGTAGGTAAGTAATTTTTTATTGCAACATACGGAGATGCTACATTTCTTACTACCTCTGGACTTCTACCTGATGTACTAAAACCTGCTGCTGATTGATAAGTAATACTGGCATCTGCACCTTTGTCATATGTTCTATAACTGGTGTTAGGGTAAGTTATAGGCATATCCCCAAATGATAGTAATACAGATCTTTCTCTATCAATATTATTAATGTTAAGTCTTTCTCCTGTAACTTCATTTGTAGTTACGAATCTACCATCATTCAAATATTTTGATATGTGTAGACCTCTTAATCTATTTCCGTCTTGTTGAGAAGTTGTCAGATAGTTGTAGTAACCCTCTGCATAATAATAGTATGCAAAGTTTTGTGGGCTACCAAAGTCTCTAAATATTTTTAACCATTGGTATCTATATTGTCCATGTTTATATATTATCCCTTCTGCTACACCAAATATAGTAACTACTCCAGCTGATATAAATGCTGGAAGACCTGCACTAAAACCATTAGCAAATCCGGCCATAAACCAAACTTGTGCATTAGATGTTATCTCAGCTGCTTTTATAAGTATTTCTCCTGCTACTTCTAATGTAGCTAATGTATTTGCAAGACTTCTTGCTGCAGGCGATAATATTACCCACTTTGGATGCCCTTGGACTTCATCAAAATGACCTCTTGAATTACCAAACATGTATCCTTGAACACTAAGCTCTGAAGGAAGGCCTTGTCTGTAATAGTCTGTTTCTGGTGAATGAAATGTGTAATTTCTATTAGATACTCCAAAGGTTACCCCATTTTCAGTACTTAAGTCCTCTCCTCCATTTAATAAGTCATTTTGGTAACTGTTAAAAGGGTAGTTCGAGTAGTATATTGATTTACCGTTTTCTTTGTACTTTCTCATATCATACAAAAGCCCAGAAGCTACAACTCCTCTATCTAAAGAGATGTCTCCTCTGAATACTTCATATCCTGATACTTTATTTCTATCACTCTGAGTCATTAACCCATTAACAACTGCTATATCTAAAAATGCAGCTATTATATTTTCATCTATTGTTATACCTAATGGGAATATTAAACTGCTCCCAAATGGACTTTGCTGTGAATAGGACATAAAAGGTGCCAGATCATTGTCTGGAAACTTAAAGTGTCTTATATTTGCACAGGTGAAGTTAGCATTGGTATTTAATAAGTAATTGCCATTAGCTGTAGAATTTACAAATGTATCCTCAAACTTTGTTTTTATATCTATTGGTATTAAATTTTGAGGTATCACTAGACTTCTAGAATCATAAAGTTCTGGATTGTCTGGATATGTCTCTTCACTTTCCCAATAAGCAAACTCTCCTTTTCTATATGGTACTGCGTTACAACTTTGAACTACTGGTTGTTGGAATGTACAAGTTGCTGTAGCTATTATTTTTTTATCAAATCTAATAGAATCCCAAGATACATCTATTCTACTGTATTCTATATCTCTTTGAGTTACTGTATAACATCCAGTTGTTGGCATTGAGATATAGACTGTTTGCATATTATCATTGTTCCATGAAGGGTCTGTATCTATTTGTAGGCTTACAATAGGACAGTCAACTGCTACATAGTACTTTTTACTTGTTAGCCATCCATTAGCTATAAGTGTAACTACTCCTGATGAGTCTGTAACTTTTAAACCATTTGGTGCTATACTTGTATCTTTTTCTAAAAGAAATGTTTCTCCATTTGCTATTGTAACTATTTTTGAATATAGTGCTGTTGTATCTGAACAGCTTTTAAATATAGAGATCCTTACAGCTGTAGATTGTCCTATTGTATCTTGTTGTGCAATTGCTTTTTCCTTACTTATATCAAGTAAAAATTTAGTTCTTGTTGCTATTTCTCCTTTAAACCAAAGTGCTCCTTTATGTATTTTATTAGTAAAGGCCCCAGATATTCCTCCTACATGTGGTATTTTAGATGTATATAAGCTGCTTACTACAGAAGATACATAATAGTTATTAAATGATGCTGTAGAATAGTTATCTCCTGTGTTTGTATAAGTAGGTATTGATACTGGATAGCTACAGTCTTCATTTTCAAAATCTGAATCTCTTAAAAATACTGCTCTTGGATTTTCGTCAAAAGGATCTACATTAAAGTACCCTAATGGGTTACTTGGATCTTGTATTAGATTATTATCTGTTTGATTTACCTTGTATATTGTACATATCTTTGGCATCTTTATTTGTATATACTCAGAAGGAAATACTTTTTCTATTTTTGTACTGGTTTCATTCCCAATACTTCCAACTACAACTTCTGTTACAAATGTTGGTGCATCACAATCTAACCCATCAAAAATATCTGTTTCACAACTTATTGCAGAGTAGTCTGTACCTATTGCTGTACAAATATCTGTACCTTCAAAAGCTAATGGACAATCTGCTTTATGATCCTCTATATATTGTGCTAATCCAAGATACTCTGCTCCCTCTTCTAAATCTATAGAAAAACCATCTCCTGCTACATTGTAGACTCCCTCTACAATACAAGTTTTTGTTAAGCTCTCTGTTACAGGTACTGTTTGTATGTTTACTCCCTCACATATAGAACCACTTTCAGAAAATGCAGTATTGTAGAATTGCCATTTTTGGTTTCTGTTTACTGAGTTACATGCTTGGATGTTTTTTATAATAGAGTCAATATCATCATTTATACCATTACCACTTTGATCTACTACTAAGTCTTTTTCTCCAGGTATTGCAAATCTGCTTATTAATGGAAATAAAGATGTTTCGTATCCTCCGTCTAGTAAAAATCTTATAGACAATGGTACAACTTCATCTCTGTTATAACCTAAAAACTTAGAGCTTAAGACTCCATTTTCATATAAGTTTTCCGGTGCTATATGTGTCTGCCATTGAACAAACTGGCCTAGTAAATTTATTACTGGCTGTAAGTTTATTTCTTTCTTTTGTGTTACACCATATTGGAATAATATATTATTAGAGGCTGTTAGGCCTTCTACTTTTTCTACATTTAATTGATCTATCAACAGCTTATCAAAGCTTGTAGCTACTTTATTCTGTTCTGTGGTATAAACTACGGTATTATCATTAATCGTGTGTATGCCTTCTATAAAATATCTAGTCGCTCCCTCTATATCAGCTGTCTGTATTACTGCAACTTTATAGTGAGAGTATGTTTTATCTAGGTTGCTTACCTCTAGTCTTATAGCTAAGTTTGTTCTATCTGCTAAGTTTTTTTGCTCAAGTATACGATTATTCTTATCAAATATCGCTATTGGATTTGTGATAGAGTAGTATGGTGATATTTCATTACCTGCTGCATCTGAGTAAGCAATTAAAAACTCATACATACCCATTTGTAGTCTACCTCCTAATTCTATAGTGGCAGGCTCAATTTTTGGTATGTTAAAAAGTTTAAATATTCTTAACTCATTGTAGTTGATACATGGTGTAATTACATTTACATCACAAGGTACGTTTTGGTCATAGTATTTCCCATCATAAAGATCTGTAATATTTATGTGTCTTGGTGGATTGTAATTGTCTGAGAAATATATATTTTTACCACATTTTTCATTTTTGATAACTATCTTTTTTATTGGATAGTTTATATCAAAGTTAAATCCTGATCCAGGGACAAAAGGCATACAAAGATTAGTGTTAACATCTAAGTATCCATCTGCATCTGTCAGGAGTGTGGTATATGTTTGTAGTGGTAATTGTATTAGTGTCTCTAATGGCTCCGCAAGTTGATTTGCTTTGTTACAGTTATCACAGTCTACTAATACATCTGATACATCATTTGTATTTTGATTATCCTCTATAACGCCAAATTCCCCTACATGTGTAGTGGGATTTACTAAAAAGAAGAATGTAGAGTTTGAATCAATATCATTTTCAAAACCTATAACTTTAAATCCTTGTTTGAATTTAGAAGCTAATATATTAGATTTTTCATTTGTTAGATTTAAACTATTACCAGATTCGTTTTCTATATTAGCATTATATGCATGTGTATATTGAGCATCTGTTAATTGTGAAGGATGTGTGTCCTTCTCCATTCCTGTCTTAGCAGAACTTAAATTTAGTTTCTTATTCTGTTCTTGTGCCATTATGGTTTTTTATTATGTATTAGGAAACATTCTTTCGAATCTGTTTGTCTCTTGGATCATTTTCATCTTTAACTTATCTTGCCAATTTCTTCCAAGACCTTCAAACTTAACTTGTGTCATTGCAAGACCGAAGTATTCTCTTTCTTGTTGTTTTATATAAGTTAGTTTATTAATTAGATTTACATCATCGTCATTCATCCATAACCCCTCTAATATTTTTCTCTTTACAAAGTACATCAAGTACTCTTGTAAACTTACTACATCCGGTATATAAAGATCCCCAGTTTCATCTGATGGTATTGCGTTATACTGCATGTATATGTGGCCCTTCTTAAAGTTAGCTTGTATCTTATTGCCAAGGATGTTTATTTCATGCTCTGCAGAGTTTGTAAGCTGCTTTTGTAGGTTCTTACAACCTGGACTGCAATATTCTTTTTTTATGCCCTTAGTAAGCTTTAAAATAATTGGGTTTGTATATCTAAAGTTTATAACAGTATTGTTATAGTACTTTTTCTCAATGATTTCTTTATAGCTTGTCTTTGTATGTGAATTAGATTGATTATCCCAAGTATAGGTATTTTCTATCTTTTGTGTGTAGTATTGTGAATCTTGTACATCTTGTCTTGTACCTTTTTCAAACTCGTGGCTATCTTCTGTACATTTTACAGCTAAGTGTAAACTCCAAAAATCTTCTGGTAAATCAACTTGGCCATTCTCTACTTCTAATACTTTTTCTGTAAGTGTAGTAATGTTGGCACCAAATCTTTTTAGTTCACTTTTTATCCATAGATTAACTGACCTATAATCTATAAGTCCAGCCTCATCATACTGTCGTAAGTCAGACAGTATCTCTGCTATTAGTTGTTTTCTAGTCATTTTTAATCAAGTAAAATATATGTCCAAGATTCTGCATTATATGCTATCCATATTCTTGAATTGCTTGGTTGAACTACTATTTGACCAACATACTCTGGCACCATCCCTAACTCATAAGGTGTGTCATCTATAACTAATGGTCTAACTTGAGTCTCTAATTTTTGGACTCTTGAAAATAATTTCTTAATGCTTTTTTTAACTTCTAGTAGTGTCATAGTTTATAGTTTTTATTATAAGTCATTACCTTTTTTCCTTGCTTTTCCAAAAAATAATGATGCGTTAAATGTATATTTTTTACCTGCTTTCAAACTGTCACATAATGCTTTCTTTACCTTTCTTGAAAAACTGTAATCAAATACCCATGTCTTGAATATGTTATCTGATTCTATTGGTACAAAAGCTATGTTGTATATTTTATTGTCTGTTCTAGGGTTAAGTTTTATCGAACCATCTTTTGGGTTATGTGAACTCCTATTGTCCATCTCTTGTATTACTCCGAAATAACCAAGGCCGTCTACAAATACCCCTCCTGATGTTGATGTTATTTTTTCTCCTACTATCTCATAGAACTTAGATATTATTTTGCCATGCTCTATGTAGTTTTGAACGTCTTCTAAGTTTGCTAATTTAGAGTTGTCTCTATAATACTGATAAGCTTTATAGTCCCTTAATGAAAAGCTGCCTCCAAGATCTCCTATAGATTTTTTTCTTCCTCTGTTTCTAAAAATGTACTTGAAGGCTTCCTTAGTAAATGGTTTACTAGGTTTCCTCATATCTATTTCTCGTTATTGTTTAGATTAGGGTTTTCGTCAGCCGGTACCTGTTTTTTCATAGCTACCTCTTTTACTGTCTCTGCTATTATTAGCTCTTCTAATTTATCTGGTACTATAAATTCATAGTCCCATAGGCTTTTACAACCGGGTGTGCTACAAGCAGAAACGTTATCAATATCGTCTAAATCTAATGTTAAAAGATATAAGTTTACTATCTCTATCTCTGTGTCGATTAGGTATAAGTACCCATCCTTTACGTAATAGTTTATATAGTCTGTTCCTGATACTCTATTTTTATCCCTTCTGTATTGTGAAGGTGTAGTTGGCTTAAACTCTTTTTCTTCATCTACAGTAGTCACTTCTTTTAGTGTGCTACCATATCTGCTATAAATAAGTTTAGGCAATTTCTTTTTTGATTTCATTATAGAATTGCATTTTCTAAATTCTATAATATCACATTTTACAGCTTCGATTCTTTCTAATTCGAAACAATCTAGCGTTTTATAAATGTTATCTTCTCTAAATAAGCTTCTATCATTAAGTTTTTGAGATATGTAAAACATAGATTTTTGTTTACCTACATGTAGGATATATCTACGTGAAATCCTATCATCCTTAGATAATGCGTTTAGCCCATTTATTACTCTTGATGTAAATTCTGAATTAGTCACTTTTGTACGGTTTAAGTTTACAAAATTAGTAAAAATTTTTATGTTTACCAAATTAGTTAAAAAAAAGAAAAGGGGCCGAAGCCCCTTCTCACCCAACAGAAAAAAGAGGAAAACCAAAAACCTCTTATCGTTAATATTTTATTTTGGTGAATCGAACAATGCAACTGATGCTGCTATGCCTGTCATGTCCCTTACTCCCCAGTAGTCTTTAAGCAAAACTAGTCTTAGATGTGAAACTTTTCTTTCAAAGTCATCTAATCTTGTTTGCGGTTGTCCTCCTAATGATATGATAACATATTCACTATCTAAGTGTGTCTTTAAGACCAATAAGTTGTTATACTCATTATCTATCTCCAATTGTGTTTTAATTGGTATATTCATGATTTCTCCGTCTATTATTACTTGTTTTGTTTCCATGTTTATGCTAATAAGATTTTTACTGGTACTCCGTTAATTATTACATTCCATACTTTTGTGGAAGTATTTGTTTCTGTTACTATTGACCCTGCATTTGCTGTTGTTGATCCTACAACAAATTGATTGCTTCCTGTTGCTCCTGCAAATGCTCCTAATACTACACACTCACTAAAATCAGTAGCTGCTGCAAAATGCCCTATTACTGTATTTCTATCTCCTAAAACACTAGAGTACATTGCTCTACTTCCAATTGCTATATTCCCAAAACTTGCTGCACCTTGTCCAGCTGCCCCAAATCCTATACCTATATTTTCAGAGCCGTTTGTTAATGCCGCCAATGCTGCAGTTCCAACTGCTGTATTATAGTTACCATCTGTTAAATCTGATATAGCTCCTGCTCCTATGGCTGTGTTACCTTCACCAATACCTACTGGAGGTGCTGAAGGGAATCCATTTCCTCCTCCCCATCCAGCTACTGTTCCCATAGCTGTATTGTTTACTCCGTCTACTCCAGCTAAAGCTAGAAATCCATTACCTACTGAATCGTCAGTAGTTTGGTATAAAAGAGTACCGTTACCTATTGCGTGGTTGTGGGATCCAATAAGGTTATATTCCAGTGCTCCAAATCCAAGTGCCATATTTTCTTGACCTGTTGTCACTCTACGTGCTGCACAAAATCCAATTGCTACATTGTGTCCTTGCTGACCTGAATTATGAGCATCTAGAGCTAGTAAACCAACTGCTACATTTGTGTAGTTGTTTCCTCCACCTCTACCAACAATCAATCCATTTACTAATATGTCTCCATTAACGTCTAGTATTTTAGTTGGTGTTGGTATACCTATTCCTACAAATCCTGCTGGAGTTATACGAACTTTCTCAGAACCGTTTGTAAAAAATCTTATCGGGTTAGCCCCGGCTTGGCTTATTATCAATCCATTTGTCTTTTCAGAGCTAGAGTTTAACCAGCTTGTAGAAGGCCAAGACGTATGTGTAGAAGGGTAACTTCTTAAGTCAATACCTCCTTCACCAATATTGCTAAATGCTCCTGCAAATGAGTAAGCTGCTGTACCTGTATTTGTATTTCTTGACACTATACCGTCTGCTGCATTTGTGTTTGCATCTACAACAAGTTTGGCAGTAGGGTTTATATTATTAATACCTACGTTTGTGCCATTATCAAATATAGAAGAGTTCCCTAATGTATGAATGCCTGTAAATTTAGATACATAGTTTACTGTACCTGTTGCTTCTGCTAGGTTGGCTGATAATGTAATATCAATATCAATTGGCCCTTCAGTTACTGTTACTCTAGAATCTGTAGATTTTATATCTCTAAGGTTGAATGTAACATTGTTACCAGCTTGAGTTGAGCTTTTGTATACATTAGCACCTGTACCAACATTGTTCATAGAGTATGTTATCTGGTGAGACTGTACAAAGTTTCCTAATACTACAGTGTCTACACCTATTTCAATCTCTTTATTGTCTGTAGATAATCCTACAGTTAGTATTGTATTTGTAGGTGTTATAGATCTTATTTCTTTTCTTCCTATTCCGTCAACTCCTTTATATACTCTGGTACCTGCTCCTACACTTATAAGACTAAATGAGTTTGCTAATTGAGTTGATAAGTCACAAAGATATGTGTCAAGTTGAGAGAAAGCTTCTGTCATAAGAGTCCCTCCTAATATTTCTGTACATGGTAAATCATCACCAGTGTACTGTATGCAATCTGTACTTAAGTCTTTTATAGGACATGCACAGTCATTTGGTACACAACTTGAGCAAACTGAGCTAGTTGTTATTGTATTTCCGCAGTTACACATTTTTTTATATTTTTAGTTTGTTATTATTCTTTTACCTTTTATTTTATGGACAACAGGTTAGTTGAATCTGTGCTACAGTTAATTGTAGTTGGTTTACTGTGCCTTGTAAGTCTGTTATATCTGTTTGTGCAACAAGCATTGCATTTTGTAAGTCTAAAACTTGTCCTTGTAAAGCTAATATTTGATCTGCTTGAACTGCATTTTCTTCTTCTAGCTGTGTTGTTCTAGTATTATTACTTTGTAGAGATAATACCATAGCTTGTATAATTGCTGTTAAATCTTCATTAGGATCTATAAATAGATACGTAATAGCTTCTGGATAGAATATACAGTTTGTTGATGTGTGTATTCCGTTACAAGGATCCTCTTGTTGATTTAATATCGGTATGTTTGTTTGGCTACATGTTCCCATAATTACGGTGTTGGTGTTTGAGTGTTATCTAATAAGTATTGTAGTAATTCTCCTAATGTAGTTATTGGGCTGCTACAAGCATCTAGTATACCAGTTAAGTCTACACAGTCTGTGATAATTTTATCACATATTGCTTCGTTTTCTAAGTAGGCTACTCTGTCCTTTAAGTTACATATTTCTTCTTCGTATTTTATCAATACGTTTTTTACAATAATTTTGCCATCTTCTAATACATAAGTTAAGCAATCATTACCCAATGCTGATAAATCAATTTCTGATTTAATGCCACCAACTAATTGGTATAGGTCTTCTGTTGTTTCTTCTATTGTAATACATTCATGGCCTACTAAACTTGAAAATGCTGGTACATCTAGTTCGTAGTAAGTACATGTGGCGTAAGTTTTTTCACCACACATGTGTTTAATTTTATTTCCACAATTTTTCATCCTTGTCCTCGATTTAGTTTTAAATAATTTTTTGAAGTTTTTAATTTAGAAGTCTTGCTTTTTGCATGTACTCCTGGTCTCTTTACTTTTGGTCTAGGTTCAAAAGCTGTTGTACTTGATTTTGCTGCCATTTTTTGTTTTTGTTATTAGTTTTATTATCATTTACAAGGTGCTATTTCTTGTAATCCACTCTTAGAGTAGTAGGATCCAATATAGGTATTATCTGATATTCTACCATCATACATAATAGGCTCTTTTAAATCTGAGTCTGCATATATAAAAGAAGCTTTTGAAAAATCTTCATTGTCTAAATAGAACTCTCCTATCAATGTTCCAAAACAATCATCATAAAGAAGAACACTTCTTTTTCTAAGTACTATGTCAGGTCTTTTTTTTAATACTATGTCTAGTGCAGATTTTACTCCTGACATTAGTTCTTGAAAAGCGGCTCCTGTGATAATTAATTTCTCTTGGAGCAATATAGCATAAGGTAGTTCAATATAAGAGTTTGCTGGTATATCAAAAGCTAATGTTATATTATCTGAATTTCTTAAATGATAGTATATCATTGCTCTGTCTGATGTAGTAAAATTTTCTTGCAGTTCTACTAACAACTGTATGGCAAAGCCTTGATTGGTTTCATAAGGATTTATATCGTAAATCATATTTTATATTTTAGCAATAGCTTAAGGCGAATCCTTGGTCTATCAATGATGTTGAAGTATAGTCTATTTCCCAAATATTATATACGTTTTGTCCAAAACCTGGTTCATAGTACAGATACTCATACCAAAAATCTGTGTAGTTGTACATTGGGTCATAGTAAGATCCATCGAATCTATAATATAATCCATCATCTCCTGTATAAATGTCCCAGTAATCATATCCACAAGGATCACCTGCGTAGAATGAATTAAAGTAAGTGTAAGTTACTCCCCCACCTGAACTGTATCCATAAAACTCACTAACACTATCAGGAGTAGAGAATCCAGCTGAGCTTGACATGTTTCTTAGGGAATAGGGTGTACCTGCTCCTAATTCACTTGCTATTGCTGAAAAGCTTAATTGTCCACTTCCTGGTAATGCCATAATATTATTTTGCTGATGTTTTTGGAGCTGCCTCTGCTGCCGGTTCAACAACTGGTTCTACAACAACTTCTTCAGGTGCCCAAGGCAATGTAGGTTGTTTTACAACTTTAGCATCAATCTGTTTTTGTATTTGATTGTTTACGTGCTCTTCATAAGAATCTACTACTACTGCTTGAATCCAGCTTAGTACTAATTCTTCTGTTAATTTATCAAATGGTATAAAATTTTCTGCATCAATAGACGATTGTGGGAATGGGGTAGCCCCTACGAACTTACCTTCATTTCCATTTTCATCTGTACCAATTTTTTCCCAGTACGTTTGTACTACTGCGTTTTCGACTTCTGTTGTATCCAAAGTCTTCACTCCTGTGATTTTCCAAGTGTATTCCATTTTGTTTATTATTTGGTTATTAATTTGTTTACTAATTCTTTTAGTTCTTCAATTTGTTTCTGTTGTTCTTTTACTGCTTCGAATAATACAGCTACTGCATTTTGGTATTTTACAGCTTTAGTGTTGTCTTCATTTGTGACTACTAACTCTGGAAATTCTACTTCTAGTTCTTGTGCTATAAATCCTATATTATCTTTTTCTCCACTGTCAATTCTATCATACAATACACCTCTTGAGTTATTAATTCTTTCTAATACATTTTCAATTGGTCTTACGTTTTCTTTTACCGATTGGTCTGAATATGCTACAATGTCGTAATCTGCGTAAATTGATATATTACTGACTTGTTGTGTTACTCTTAATGGATGAGATCCTGTATTAGTTGAACCTATTGTTATTCTAGATGTAGAAGATACGTTATCTATGTGAAAAGATGCTGTTGCTCTGGGTCTAAATTGTATACCACCATTTGTAGTATTCTGGTTAAGTATGTCCATATACCCAGATGAGAACATATTAATACTACCATTATGTGCACCTGAAAACATAGATAGTCCTGCTATTGCTTGAGCTCCTGTATTAGTATTTGTTACAGTTATACCACTTTGATAAGTTGCATCATTAAAACTTATACTAAGTCTATTTAAAACACTTGTACTAGCTGGATCTATATAATATGCAGTATTGCTTCTTTCATAGAATATATTAAATCTGGCACCATTACCAAGAACATCTTGAGCTGTTCCTGCAGGGCTACCTGCGTAAAAAGAGGATGTTGTATAAACCGATCCATAATAAACTCCTACAGATGGATTACCATAAGTATTTGCAAATTGTAGACCTATTGTATCTGAACTAGACTGTATAACTATCTTACTTGCTAAATTTGCAGAAGTGGTTGTATCGGCTGGATCTACATAGTATGCTGAGTTATTAGCATCATAAAATCTAGTTCCATATATCTCTCCACCTGTGTCAAAATATTTGCTGTTTGTCCAAGATTGCTCTACTAAAACCCTTCTGCTCCAATTTATGTTGTCGGCATTTCCACCACCAACAATAAGTGCTGCTGCACTATAGTCCATGGCTATAAATCCTTGTGTATCACTTCCTGCCCAAGCAAACATAGTACCATACTGATTTAGGCCTGTTAATGGTCCTGGTACGTTGTTCCATCTAGCTGTAGACATTTGATAACCATTTGTAGTACTTCCAAATAAAGTAGTTCTAAAATTAGCTGTTGTTAGTGTGTCTATAAAGGCTGGTGCTGCTAAACTGTATCTTACTAGATCGTGTGTGTGAGTAGATGATGCTGCTCCTATTTCAGATAAAGTCCAAGATTGGTTGCCTGATCCATTTACTGTTTTACCTGTATTACCTATTGTAAGAGTTCTTGTTGCTCCCCAATAAGATGTTTCTATATTTGCAGAACCATTAAAAGAAGTTCCATTAATAGTTCTAGCTGTTTGTAATGTTGTGGCTGTTCCTGCGTTTCCTGTTATTGATATTCCCCAAGTCCCTGAAGCTGAGGTACCTGCTGTATCCATAAGTTGTTTCCAGGATTGCCATACCCCTCCTGTTTTTGTTCTTGTGTATACTATATTGGCAGTGTTACCTGATCCAAAAGATGTTGCTGTTTGATGTACCCAACCTGCATCTGCTGTGTATCTCTCTACTGTTACCCAAAACCAACCACTATTAGGGGCATTAGTCATACTGCTGCCATTATAAAACCCTGCATTAGTATAGTCATCTAAGTTAGTCCCAGTTATATCTATCGCTCTAGTATATCTTAATCTATCTATTACAGATATTGAATTTGGGTCTATGTAGTAATTTGTGTCGTTTGAATCATAAAATATAGGGGCTCTAAATGAAGAGGAGGCAGTTACATCTCCTGCGGATATTATCATTCTTTGTATAGGTGTAACATTTGTCGTACCTGCCCAAAATCTTATTGGTTGACCTGATTGATTAGCCATTATATCTAATCCTCCAGAAACATTAGTACTAATACCATATCCATAAGTAGTGCCATCACCACTTAATGTTTTAATTGCACTTGTAGATGTAACTAGTCCAATAGCCCCAGAGCTAGCTCCTGTAAATGTGTAGTTAGTAGCTGATACTAAATTTAGATTACTAGTTGAAGCTGGGTCTAAATAATAAGCTGTGTTGTTTGAATCATAAAATATAGGGGCTCTAAAGTCACCACTTGTTTGATAAGTTCCTGTACCTCCTATTTTAGTTGTGATATTGTCAAAATCAACACTCCCAGAAGAGTTAGAGTAGTTAGATGTATCAGAGACTTTTGAGCTATCAACTCTAACTCCATATGTATTATATCCATCCCATCCCATCAATGTTGGTAATCCTGCAGTCCAACTATAAGTTGAATCAATTTGGCTTATGGTAGTAGCGTTATCTGGAGCTAGTGCTGCAGAGGCATCAAAAATTGTATAACTATTACCATAGTTTCTCCATCCTAGTTGTCCTACTACTATATCTTGTGAGCTATAACTATTCCAGTTACTTATAGTTGGTAAATAATAGCCCCCCCAAGTGTCAGAGTTTCCAGCATTATAGGCATAATTGGCAGTACCAGCATTAGTAGAGTAGTTTGAATTTCCTGTTATACTAATAGGCCATGTTCCTGTTGCATTTGTTCCATCTGTGAATGCTATATCTTTGTAAGAAGAATATGCCGTAGCTGAACCATAAGTCTGTTGCCATATTCTCATTCCTATTGCATCTTTTCTAAACATTACTAAATTATCAAGGCCTCCTGAAGAATCTTGATAAGATCTTAAATGTAAAAAATCTGCGTAAGGTCCTGCATTATTATTGTTCCAAGCAGTAAAACCGAACTTTAGCCTATTTGCTGCTAGCTCACTTGGTGAAATTACTCTATTGTCTTCTGCTATTAATGTTCCAGAATATCCAGATATATTTGTTACAGATGTTAGGTATGTGTTTGAATCAACACTCCCATCTGCTTTTAAAAATTGTGTAGCTGTACCTCCTGATTTAATAAAGGAGTTTGCTGTTACATTATATAAATTTGAACTACCATTTGGGTTTAAGTAGTAGGCTGTATTATCTAAGTCATAGAATATAGGAGCTCTAAAGTCTCCACTTGTCGTGTATGTCCCTGTTCCTCCCGTCTTGGATGTTAGTGAATCAAATGTATGAGTATGTGATGAAGATGCAAATGAAGATGCGTGTAATCCATCTAATAGGTCAGCATCAAGCCCTGAACCAGATCCATCATTCGCTGCATTCCAAACTGTACTTCCTCCCCATGTAAGCATTCCAGTACCCGTTCTACCTAAAGATTCAGTCCCTGAACCAAAAGATATGTAGCCTGCTGTTGCATCTTGTTGGCCTTTTATTTTTATAGAATTTACTGCATTATAGTCTCCTATCCAAGCGTCATCTCCAATTTTTACATTTGTACCATTTCCATTATTAGTTGTGAATATTTGGTCAAATGATGGTGTTGCACTAGTTGCAACTGATTGTCCAATAGATATTGTTACTGCTCCTGTAGAACTACTTACTGTTACTCCTGTACCAGCAGTTATAGAGCTGACTCCACTACTACCTCCACCTGTTGCTATTGTAATTACGTTTCCTGAAGCATCTACAGCTAAATTTGCTACTGCTGTTCCAGTAAAAGAGGTTGCTGATGTATATGCCGGTAATGTTAATTGATTAGAAGCTAAACTAACAGACATTGCTACGCCAGTTGTACTAGTGTTTGTTCCGTATAGGAATCTTAATTGATCTTTCCATACATCAATATGTCCAGCATAAGTCCAAGAGGTTGCTTTATTTAATATTATTTGCCCACCTTCGTCTACACCATGTGCCCCTATTGTTAAACTAGCTTCTGAGGATGCTGCTGCACCATTCAACGAAAGCGTTAATAAGTTTGAATTAGATGCCTGATCTAAATAATATGCTGTATTATTTGAATCATAAAATATTGGAGCTCTGAAGTCAGTATCACTTGTTACTGTACCTGAAAAATATCCTTTGCCTGAAAAATATCCAGCCCATCCTCCTCCTGTTGTTGCATCGCCATGTATGGCCATACCTCCAGATGTTAAGACTCTACCGGCTACTCCAACTGAATTGGCGTATACTGTATCAGTGCTTGTATTGTTTCCATATACTGCTGCTCTTGAGTCATAACTAATTGGACCTGATAAGGATGTTTGTACAGTAAGTTGTGATGTTGGGGTTATTGTATTAATTCCTACTTTAGTACCATTGTCGAATATTTGACTATTGCCTAAAGTGGTTGAACCTGTAAATTTTGATAAATAGTTTGTTGTACCATTTGCATTAGCTGGAGTATACCCTAACCATCCTGCAATAGTTTTATTAACCCATAGAGTACCATCAAAACCAAGTAGGTGTCCATTGATAGGCGTTGTAGTTTTTAAGTCTACATTATGTATCTCATCAAGCTCAAATCCATTTTGTACTTTAACAAATATCTCTCCATTACTTATGTTAGATCTTGTAACAATACCAATGAAAACTAAATGAGCTGGTGCATAAGGCTTATTAATTAATCCATAGATTAAATTACCTCCAGTACTCAACCAAACAGGGTCTCCTGCTGTGGCAGTGGATGTATTTAACCCTGCAAGTAAACCTTCTGCTACTACATTACCAAATCCATTAATGGCAACTGTTGAAGTCATTAACCCCATTGTTTTAGAAGAGGTTGCTTCTGATGCATTAGATGCTAAGCCTACTATCATATTAGTACCATCGGCACTAGTAACATATACAGCTTGTCCTTTATTTATAGCAACTCCAGCTTTAACTTGGTGTTGTATATTAGATGCTACTCCAGGAGCTACTCCTAAATCCGAAAGCATTTCTGCTCCTGTTCTATACTTTACAACACCTCCATCAGATACTAAGAATTTATCAGTATCTGTTGTGGCACTGTTGATAGTGGATATAGTTACGCTGCCTTTGACATCTAAGTCTGAATATATTTTTTGCGACATATTGGTTTTAGTCTATTGGGTTATTAGTCAATTTTTTGAACTAACGCTCTTACTGTATTTGCTGGTGCTGTTACGAAAGTTACTGTAACTACACTTGTTGATGTTCTTGTAATATCTGCAAATAGTGTTTCTCCTGTTGAAGTATCAAATAACTGTACAATTACATCTGTTGTTCCTAAGTTATGTGTTACTGTTTGTGCTCCTGATGTAGCTGTTAGAGTAACTGCATAAGAATCTGCTGCTGCTTGGTTTGCAATGTAAGTTGCAAGAGTTGCTGGAGTTACAGCTCTAACTGTATCTGTGCCTGCGTTTACCTCTGCTTGTGTTGCTAACTCGATTACTCCGACTGCTGTTTCTGATGCATTATTTGCTGCAATTGTGAAAGCTTTTGCTGTACCTGATGAAGTATCTGTTATAGTTATACCATTTCCTTGTGTAAGTGCTATACTTGTTACAGTGGCATCTCCTGAAATAGGTATGTTATAAAAAGTTGTTCCATCATTTGTGAAAGTCCATCTATCTGTAGACTCATTCCATAATAATGATACATTTGCTATTGTTCCTCTTTCTATCTCAATACCTCCATTTTCAGTTGGTGCTGATCCAGTATAGTTGCTATTTAATGTGATTATATTATCAGCAAGGTTTATAGTCTCAGTGTTTACAGTAGTTGTCGTTCCATTTACTGTGAAGTTCCCTGTTACAACTACGTTATTTGAGAAGGTTTTATCTCCTGCAAAAGTTTGAGTTCCGGTTGTAACAACTCCAGATGCTGATGCTGATGCTGAAGGTATAGCTCCGTAAGCTACTGCTGACATACCAACTCCTGTTAAAGAGCCTGTAGGTCCTGCTGAAGTACCTCCTGTCCATGCAAATGCTGTAGGGTACCAGTTAGTATCCACATTTGCTGGTAAAGTAAGAGTTAAATTACTTTTTGTTACAAGGTGACCTTGTGCGTCATATGTAACGTAAGGTACAATAAATGTTCCTCCAAAAGCTAATGTTCTTGTTGCACCTGTGTCACCAAAGTTACTTGCTGTTACAGAGTTAGAGTGATTAAATGTTGTTCCAGCTAATGATAAACCAGTACCTGCTGTATAAGTTGTATTTGTATCAGTAGAAGATATTGTAATAGAGTCTGTAGTATCATCTGTTGTTATTGTTACATTTGATCCTGCTACTAATGTTAATGTGTCATTATTAGAGTCAGCTACTACTGTATTTTGTCCTGCTACTGCAAAGTTCTTGAATATGTTTTGTGAAGATCCAAGATCTGTATTTGTTATAGTAACTGCTCCTGTAGAGCTATTTACTGATATTCCTGTACCTGCTGTAATTGATGTTACCGATGCTGTACCTCCTGCGATATAGTCATAAAGTAAGTCTGAAGTTACAAGTCCTGTTCCTCCGTTAGTTACTGATGAAGCTACATCTAAAGCTAAAGATACTGCTCCGGATGTTCCACTGGTTACAGTTAACTGTGAAGTTGTTGAAGCTACGCTTGTAATATCACCAACTGGTGTCCAAGCTGTACCATCATATATGTATAATTTTTTATCTCCTACTGTAGAATTATAATAAATTTGTCCCTCTACTCCTGTTGGAGGTGTCCCTAGTGGGTGTATTACAGCATTCTGTAATTGATTTTTGCTTAAGTCAATATGAGCTAAAAATTTCATAGTTTAGGTTTTTTTAGTTTAGATAAGCTTTGCCTGAGAAGGATGCTTGAAATCTTATTGTTATTTTATTAGTGTCATTGTACTCAATATCTCCTATAACTACGCTGTCTCCAGAATCTACTATGAATACTGCTACAAACTTGTCTAGGTTATGTTGTATTTCCCACACATTAGACGCTGCTAATTGTGTATGTACGTAATTCTTATCTCCTACTACTGTACCTTCATTATCAACTAGTGGAACAGGTACCCCATTTAAATCTGTGATGTATGTTGTTACATCTTGTTCTCCAGTGTTCTTTACATAGTATACTGAATTTGGTCTTGGGTTTGTAGGTAAAGATTTTACTTTATAATGTTTTACTTCTTGCATGTTACCATTCTAGTTTTTGCCAATCACAACATTCGTTTGTCATTGAATTAAGTTGGTCTATACCGTAAGGTATATCATATAATTTAAAATCCTTAATTTTTATTTTGTATTTAGTTCCTTCTAAATCACCATTAATTTTTTTAAATACCCAGTCAATTAACTCACACTCGTCTGTACAAAGTATGCTGTAAAACATTTGAGAGTGTTTTAATTTATCTCTATCTAATGTATTACCTACTCCAAATTTTTTGTTTAGGTAATATAAATCAGCATTTACTAATATATCTTTTTCAAATTTATCAAAGTAATTTTCCTGACTTAGTTCTAAGTAATTTTCTTGTCCTGCCATTTTTTATATACAGTCTAAACATTCTCCAAATCCTTTTAATACTGATTTTGCTTCAGAGAAGAAACGATCTGCTTTTACAAAATCGCCTAGTTTTGCATGTGACTTAGCTACTTTTATTAACCAATCAACATCATAAACTTTTTCTCTAAAACCTTTGTCATTTTTAGAGTATTCAAAGCCATGTTTTACGATGGCTTTTGAAAGTTCTAATTCTGTTCTATCTGTTTTTAAGTAGTATTTAGTTTTTTCGAAATTACTATAACCACTTTTTAAACATATTGTGTACACTCCGTCTGGTAGATCTGCATAAACTTCATCTTTACAGTCGTTTGTGAAACATGTTATTCCAAGATTATGGCTATTAAAAGCGTTTATAGCTTTCTTTTTAAATGTGAAAACTAATGACTTTTTTGATCCAGGTAAAGTGATTAGTATATTTGCAGGTAATGTTTCTGCATGTACCCAATCACTGTTATCTCCTATCCAAAGTGTTTGAACTGTAGATTGTATTACATCAAAGTCTATTTTTATTTCTCCTATTACTTGTGCCATTGGTTTTTATTTTTTAGTTTTTATACTACTGCTGTTGCTGGTATTGTATACCATTCAGCTATTCCTGCTCTTAAATACATTGTTGGTCCACCTGAAATATTAGGAAATAATATTTTACATCCTATAGGCCAATAAGCTGTAGATAAATTTGTTAAAGTGGTTAAAGTTGGTGTTGTGCTACTTACGTCTACAATAGTGTCTCTTGCTCTGTCTTCAGTTAATCTAAACAAGGTTGTGCTATTTGTGCCAGAATCCTCTTTTAACAATAAGTAATATGAGTTAGATGCTAACGTCACATTATTATTACCGTTAACATTTTCGTTTAATATTGAAAAGTCAACATCAAAGTTACTTGTGTTCTTTAGATAAATAGCTCTTCCTACTCTAGGAGTCTCTGTTAATTTTATTCCTCTTCCTCCACTTGATGCAAAAATCCTAACAAAGCCTACTCCTGAAAAGTTAGTTGGTGTTGTGTTAGCTGTTACTTGTGTAGAACTGCCTCCAAATCCAATAGGTTTTGAAATCCAAGTACTCAATCCAGTTTTTATATAAGCTGTTGCTCCATTTAGTATATTAGGGCAGTATACTGTAAGGCCTATTATATTAAAATAGTCAGGGTATGCTGCATTTAATGCGGTAGCATCTAAAGTTACAGTTGTGTTGTTTACAGCCACTAGAGGATAAGATGTCCCATTACCATGAGTTTTTCCACCAATCAAAACTGGGCTTCTTTGTAATGCTTCTACAGTCCAAAAATTTGTACCTAGGGAAGTAAATTTATAATATTGGTTAAACTCTACTTGTAATTGAGAAGTGCTTGTGTTGTATGTAGTTGCAAGAGTAGCACCTAATCCATGAGCATATATATAAGAGCTATTACCATTACCACTAGATACTATGATTTCTTTACCTACTACAGTTGTATTTGGCAAAATAAACATGCTCCCTGAGCCTGCACCTAGTTGTAAAATGTTTATGTCATTGCTTAACACAGCTGGTGATCCGTTAACTCCACCAAAAATTAAGCCTTGGGTCTTAACTGGTACTGTGCCTGCTGGTCCTTGAGGTCCTTCTGGTCCTTGTGCTCCTACTGCTCCTGCTTGTCCTTGTGCTCCTTGTGCTGCTAATAAAGCCCAGTGTACTGTATCGGTTTCTGGGTCGGTGTTACCTGTTCCTGTTACTGGAGAAATGCAAAACCAAGATGCTCCATTAAATGCAACTGCATCATCTGCAGCGTATGCTGTGTCTGCATCCCATAAACCTTGCCATTCTAAACCTGCTGGTCCTACTGGCCCTAAAGCTCCTTGAGGTCCTGCTGGTCCTTGAATACCTTGAGGTCCTGCTGGTCCTTGGTTAGATCCTAGAGTGTCTACTACTTTTGATAAAGCATCTACTTCTTCTGGTAATCTCCACCAATTTACTTTTGGCTCTAATGGGAATTTATTTTTTTGACTCTTCATTTTTTTGTTTTTAAAATAGTTTATATTGAACAATAATCCCCCAATTAGCTTTTTCTTCGCTTCTAAGGTTATAATTTAACCCAGTTGACCATTTACTATACTCAAGTAATAAATTACCGTATATTGTAATGCTTGATGTAGATAACTCATTCGATCTTACCCCAGCATACCCATGAAATTCTATTTTCTTAGGTTTTTTTAATATCTCGTTTTGTACTTGTATATAATCTTTTTGGCCAGATATTATATCGTTATTGATTGATACTTGGTTTTCAAGATTTGTAACTACTTTTTGTAAGTTTACTATTCTTTTATCTTGCTCTTTTACAAGCTCTTTACAAGAATCATATTTTACTAAATCTACCGCTGTAAGTCTTGCCTCTCTTTCTGATAGTACTACTACACTATCTTTCTTCTGAGTATCTATCTGTGAAAAACTTTTGAAGCCCACTAATAGGAAGACTATCAATAACTTTAACTTGTACATATTCTTTCTCCTTTATTTTTTTTATTCTGTTTACTATAATCGTATCTACTTTTCTAAGCTCTATTTCCTCTTTTTTATATGTGGCCGATTTTTTCTCTAAGACCTCTATTTTATTTTCTAGGACTTCTGCTTCTTTCAATAGTTGATCTCTTTTGTTTTGATATACTAGTACTGATAGTATCCATATAACTATCAATGCTGATCCAAGCCATTGTTGTTTAAAAAAATTTAATACTTTAATAGTGTTCATCTTTAATTTTTAATTTGGAAATGCATCCAATCATAATTCTTTTCTCTTCCTAGAGATTCAAATCCATGCTTATAAAATATATCTATCATTTTTTTGTACTCAGGTCTTGCAAATCTTGCAGTCTTTGATGTCTCTTTTAATAGATTTCTTGCAGGGTCTAAGTCTATTGCTATCCCCCAAGAGTGTGTTGACCAAGCTGATCCACCTCTCATTTTTCTGTAGTTAAAGCATCCACCAAAAAGGTCTATACCTAGTTCTACTATTTTTTCGTAACCATATTCTTTTAGCAAATCGTTGAAAACTGCTATAAAATTATCTGCTACTAGACTGTGGCACATCATTGTCTTAACTTTAGTATCTGTGTCCCAAGCTAATCTCATTGGATAAGGTAAAGTTATCTTTACTAAATATCCTTTTCCTGTTTCGTTTGGTGTACCGTACTTTTTTGTTATTTGTGCTGTTGTCATATTATTTTAATTCGTCTATGTCGTCTTTTAGTTCTTTAGATCTTCTTAATAGATCTTTAAGCTTTTGGAAAATGTCAATCTTAAATGCTGCTTCAAAGTTCTCTTTCATACTAGTTAACTCAATAAATATTATGATTATTGCTATAACTTTTGTAAAAAAGAAAGGTATACTAAACCATATCTTAAAAAATTCACCTAATAAAAACTTATCTATTGTGTATAGTAGTAATATAGCAGATTGGTATAGTACAAACTTAGACACGATATTGCTTAGCTTCCTTGATGTAATCTTATCTTTTAAAATTACAGCTTTTGATATTCCAAGGATTGTATCTAAAGCGATAGATACACCTACTGCTATTAGTATTCCTGAAACAGGTGCAAAAAATACCAATAGGGATGTAATTACATATGTTATATAAGTCTTCATTGTTTATTAATTATTCTACTATGTAGAGTTAGGTTATAAAAAAAGGGAGGAGTATTCTCCTCCCTAATTCTTTTTAGATTATGCTCTTGCTGGATAAGCCTCTACTGTAGGTAACCCTGCTGCTGTTGCTAAATCGTTAACTAACGCTTCAACATCTGCATATTTACAAGCATCTACTAAGATATGGTAGTCGATGTTCTCTACTACTTCTCCTGAGAATGATTGTGCAAATCTGTTTGTTCTAATTCTAATAGAATAGTCTACGTATTGTACTGTAGGTTTTAAGTGTGACTCTTGACCTAATACTAATTTACCGTAGTTATTTCCTGCTAATCTCTGACGATTTTCAAAGTATACTCTAGTACGCTCTTCTAAGTCGTAGAATTGTCCTCCCATTGCTTCTGGCTCAGATCCAATAGAAAGTGCTTTTACTGCAAATCTACCGTTACTTCCTGCACTGAAAGATTCTGAAACCATTCCAGGTGCTGCATTTGCAATAGATAATCTTGTAGAGCTGTATACGAATGGTAAATCATCTCTGTATTCTTCAGATCCTGCAAGGATGTTAACTTTAGATTTTAAATGGATACCCATTTTTGCTACAGCAGAATAAGTTACTGCCGCTGCTTCCCAGTTAACTCCAGCAAATGGGATAGGTGCCTCTGCTGAAAATAAGTCTCTCAATATTGGAGAACACTCTTCACATACAACAGTAGATAATACTGTAGTTGTGTATACTCTTTGACATGCTGTAAGTGCTCCTGCAGTGATTGTTAATTCAGGATATGCTGCTTGAAGTTCTGTAAGTCTTGAAGTTCCACATTCAGTGTCTGCTAATTGCAAAGTAAATGTTTTTTCAACTGCGTTACAAGTTACTCCATCAACCCATGCAATGTCTGTGGTTGTTCCAGTACAATCTGGATCTCCAGCACAATCATTTCCTTGTATTGATACTACTTGTTCGAAATCAACTAATACTGTACCATCTGGTGCTAAGATTACATATGTAGAAATTCCTCCTGCATAAGATTCTCTTTTTACTAAATGAGCTGGGTATTGTGCTTGTACTAATGCTAATGCACTAGAGTTACCTGCATCTTGAATTGATAAGTTGTAGAATGTAAATTCATTACCTGCAGCTACAGTTGTTACGTTTGCACTGTTTACTGGAGTAATCTCGATATAGTCAGTAATTGGCACTCCACCTACTAATGTAATATCTTTTAATCTTTCAACTCCTTTTTCAACAATTTCGTGCATTGTGAATGTACCTGTGTTTGGTGCTTCCAAATAAAGTTTTACTGTAACTTTTGATTCTGGGTAACCTAACATACCAATAGCATCTCCTGCTAATGTAATGTCAATTACTTCATTATCACCATTACTTAATACGATTGCTGTATCGTTGTTGATACCATCGTAACCGATAATAAACTCATCTACAGAAACTCCTAATTTTGGAGCGTTTACTTTAATGTCTACAATCTCTGAAAGTTTGAAAGGCATTGAAGAATATGCTTTGTTAGATTGAGAACGAGTTGGTGTTAAAGGTGCGATACCTAATTTTAACTCGAATAATCTGTCTTTTGGAGTTGTTGGAAAAGTGTTTACTACTGCCATACCTAATGCAGATGGTGTAGCTCCTTTATCAACAATACCAAACTGTCCTTTTGCTAATCTTGTAGAATAGCCATTATTCATTACTAAACCTTCGTTAGTTACAAATAAAATTGTTTGTGGTGCGTGACTTGCCATTTTTAATTTTAATTTTAGTTATTATTTATTTATTGTTATTATACTTTTTGTAGTGCTCTTTGCATATCCATTTGATATTTTGCATCTCCGCTGTTTCCTTCAAATAAACTTGCTGCCATTGATATAATTCTATCTAAGAATTTATCATCAAATTCTGGTGCAAACTGTTCATTAAATGGGCTTTCCGGATCATCTTCAACTAACGTTTTTATTTGGACTGGGTATCTGTAGTAAGTTAAGTATAACTCATCATTTGAAAAACAGTCTTTATAAACATACAAGTTGTTTGAAGATATTGAGAATGGTGCTTCTCTAGCTATAAAAGAGGGCTTATTAAATTCATCTTGTAGTATCTCTATCTTATTGTCATCTTTTATTTCGTAAAGGTTAATTTTTTGTCCTTTACATGTGCTATTAGATGCTTTTGTATAAGCAGAGGAAAGATCGAAATAATTTTTTGGTAGTTCAAAAGTGTCTGCATATTCAACAGAGTCTTTCTTTTGTATTTTAAAATTAGATACTAAAGCTTGTTGTATATATCTAATCTCATCATTTTTTTTATTGTCTAAGATGTATTCCATCATCTTATTTTGAGCTTCATTGAATACAACTACAAATCTACCTCTATCTCCTGCGACATTTGAATTTTCAAAATTGTCGTTTACTTTTAGTAAAAATTTTATATACGCTTGTTCTGTAGTCATTTTTCTTTAAAAAAAGGGGGTAATTAAATACCCCCGTATTTATGTTACTCAAGAAGTCCTGTGAAGATCTGCTTTAATTCTTTGTCTTCTTTTACTTTTCTAGCAGCATTTTTCCAGCCACTTTCTACAAAGACATCATCTATCCAGATTTCTCCTTTTTTATTTTTTACTTTACCTTTGATGTAAAGTTCTTTTAATTTTGAATGGATAAAAATTTCTTCTCCTCCATCTTCTGTTTGATATTTTTCTACTGTGTCAATAAAAACTTTATCATTTTGGAATTTATCTTCTTTAGATTTTATGAAGTTTCCAAATACTGTATATAGTACTCCGTCTTCTGTACCATTGTTGGCACTAATTCCTAAGTAATCTAATACTCTAATTAATCCTTCTCTATCTGAGCCTAATAAGTTATAGAATAAAGCTGATGCTTTAGCTTGTCTCATTTCTTTTTCTGCTTCTACAGATATAGAACTGTCTTTATCAACAATACAATACATTGAAATAGGTTGTTTAAACTCTGGATGAGACTCCATATGTTTAGGTGTAACTCTTCTGTGTATTAATAGTAAGTATAGTCTAAGCAAATCTTCTGCTTTTGATGTATCAAATACTTTACCTCTTTGTAAATCAATTCTAAATGAATCCCAGAAACGGTTGTTTTTTGAATTTTGATCAAGAACATCTACACCTTTTTCTGCCTCAATAGGTTTTATAATATTTTCCTTTATTGATTTTAAGGCTTCTGTTCTAAAGTCTGGTTGAATCGCTCTCATAAAAGAGCTTGAAGTAGGGTATAACCCAGTGTCCCAGATACCTCTTTCTCTGTCAAAAACTGCTCCAGGGAACGTATCTACTACAGTATCACTTAATACTTTTGTTGTATTGAACTCTTTAAATCCATCTGGTGCAGATGTATCTAACTTTTCTTTTATTTCATACAGTGTATCTTTTTTAATCTCGAAGTCGTAGATTTTAAGAATTACATTACCTGTATCCTTGCTTTTTACTGCCATGTTTTTTATTTTTGGTTACTTAACTTTTTTCTGTGTTGGGTTGTATTCTTTGGTTGGTTTGGTTATGCAAAATTACAAATATTATTTGGTTCTTGCAAATTCGTTAAATTTCTTACCCCACCGGTTTAGATGGGGTAAGATTTATTTAACTATTTAATATTAGTTGAAACCTTTTCTTCCAGCTTCATCTAACTCAATCATTACGAAACGAGTTAAATCTCTAACGTGAATATCTGCGATATTAAATGCCCAGAACTCTTGTCCGATTTGTTTCATAGAAGACATTACATCTCCAGCTTTTCTGTAATCGTAACGACCATTAGTAGTTCCCCAGTAGCACATTTCGCCTTGTGGTTTTACTAAATAAATGTTAGCTCCTGAATTACCTCCTTCTACTAAAGTAGCACCTTTTGGTAAAGCTTTGTTGTTTGAGTACATTTGATCTTCTACGTCCCAGATTACCATTGAGTAAGCTGTTGGTGATAAGTTTTCTGGGTGGAATCCACCTGCTAAACGGTCAACACCTTCCATCATGTTTAATGATGTATCTTCTTCAATTTCTACACTTCCGATACCTGGAATGAATACTTTTGTGAAACGGATTGGCACATACTCTAAGTTGAATGGATCATTTCCACGAACTGGGTTAGGTATAGTTCTTTCTGTTCCTAAGAATGTATTCAATGATGCATTTTGAGAGTTAACTTCATCAGAGAAGATCTCTAAAATGTTTTGGTATGCATATTTACCACATTTGAATTTCAAACGTCTTTCAACATCTTGTTTGAATGGGTTAATACGGAATACATATTCTGCAGCTTCTTTTAAGTGATCACGAGTGATTCCACCTGGACGACCATACTTAACAAGTTTTCCACGTCTCAATTGGTGCCATAAACCTTCGTTTAATCTAGCAACTCCATTTGAATCACGAACTGTAGCAGCACGTTGGAATAAAAGTTTTTGAGCAGTTAAACGTTCTAATTCTCTCATTGTTAAGAACTCCATTGTAGCTCCGATTTTTGCATTTTTCATATCTGGAACTTTTTTACCACCTTTGGTAACTAAGTTTGTCAATACTGCGTAATCATTACCTCCAAATTCAGATTGTAATTTATCTAAGTAAGATTTAGATTGTGCATCTGCTCCAGAGAATGATTTAGAGTCAGCCATACCTGTGATATAAGCCTCAACTCCTGATGCAGATCCTAAACGGAACTCACATCTCATTGTACCTACTGTATCTGGTAAATCAAAGTGAGAGAAGTTAGTACCTCTTTCTCCTAAGATAGCATGTCCTACTTTAAAGTATTGGATACCTTTAGATAAGTTAGACGCTAAGAACCAAGTGCTCTTATCGTTATCTGCTAATTTTACTGTGTGTTCGAATCCTTCACCTACAGCTACTACAGGCTCTTCACCAGAAACGATGATTTGTTGTCCGTAGTATTTATCGTTAGATAATACATCTCCTGTTGTGAAAGCTCTGTTTAATACAATTTTAAAAGTACTTCCGTCAACACCTGGGTAAGCTTGGCTAGATGTATCACGAGTAGTGTAGCATCCTTTGTATTCTTCTACAGCGATGTCGTAAGTAAATCCACCGTCCCATCCGTTAACTTCAAGGATAGCTTTGTTTTGTAATAATTCTCTAAGAATACCGTAGCTTCTTACTGCTTGTTTTCCCCATAAGTTCATCAAACCTAAGTGATGCTTGTTTGGGTCTTCTTTGTACCATGAGTAAAGTGAAGGTAAGTCTTGTGCACCACCGATTGAAGAAACTGTTTTCTTATCTGTGAACATTATCACTTGGTCTCCATTTACAACGAAAGGAATGTTTTGTTGTGTTACCATTTTTAATTTAATTTATTATTTGTTATTGTTATTACTCGAAATTTAATGATTCAAGAGGAGATATTGGTGTTGTCTCTTCTTGTTTTGTTCTTGATACTCTTGTAGTATCTTGTACAATCTTGATCTTTTTTAAGTTTTCTAGTTGTACATTCTTTTTTGTTTCTGAAGTTACCCTCTTAATGTATGTCTCTTTATCTAACATAAATTGAATAAGCTCTTTAGCTTTCTTAGGATCGTTCATCCACTCTTCATATATGTTATCTATTTCAAAAGCCCCATTTTCATCTTTCTTAGTAGCTACATCAACAAATTTTCTAGTTAGACTCTCTGATACACCTTCTTGTTTAAATTCTGATGCTAAGCCTTTTCTATACTCTTTTATTCTTTCTACTTCTTCTTTTTGTTCAGCTATTAGTTCTTGCTCTTTATTTTCAAGACCTTTGTAAAACTGTTGTCTTTGATAGTCAACTATTTTTTGAGCTTTTACATCAAGGGTTAAGTCTTTTTTAGAAGCTTCTACTAAAGCTCTTGTTTCAGAAGGACTGTGGCCAATTATGTTTTGGTAGTACCATGCTAATACTTCTGTATTATGTGCATCGTTATCCTCATCATATCCTTGGAACGGTTCCTTTAAAGACTCTGGGTTTTGGAATAAAGCTTTTGCTAAATCGAGATCCCCACTCTTAACTATATTAATAAGACGCTTTTTAACTTCATCTAAACCATCAATATCAACATACTTAGATTTTAACTCTTCGTCTTTTTGATCTTTAATAGCTTTCTCAAGATTCTTAAAAGTATCTTTATCTATATTATCTAATTCAGAAAGTAGTTTTTCTGTACCGTCTTCTGTTTCAATTAGTACATCTTCCCATTCTCCTGAATCTAGTCTATCTTTTACAATATCAAAATATACTGCATCTGAATTATTAAAGACTATTTCTTCTTTCTTTTCTTTCTTAGAAGGTTCGTTTTTTTCTACAACTACTTCTTCTTTTTCCTCTTTGTCATCTTTTGTTTCGGCTTCTTCTGAATCATCTTCTTTATCATCAGATAAATCAATATCAACCTCTTCCTCATTTTTTGGACTAGTTCCATCTTCTAATGAAAAGTCGTTAAATTCTAGTAATTGTTCAAATGACAGTTCTTCTTGGTTTTGTTCTGTTCTCATTTCTTGTGCAAAATTAGTGGTTTTTTTTGTAACTGCAAAATTAGTTAAAATTTGCCTTTCTTAAATTCCTGTTGTTAAATTATTTTTAATTAGTTAAATATTATTTAATTCTTATTAATTTCTGCTATGTATCTATCGTTCATCATAGCTCTATCTTTCTGCTCTATCTGCTTTACTTTTAGCTCTAAGTCTTTACTGATAGCTTCTGCCTTATCTGCAACCTGTTGTTGTTGCAATCCTAGTTTCTTGCTATTTAAATCCATATCACTACTAGCCTTCATTTCTTTCAATGCCATATCTGCTTGTAAGCTAATATTCTTGAAAGATTTTGCATCTGCATCTTTATCTGCTGCTCTACCTTGTGCTTGAATTTCTTCTTGCATAATTCTAGCTTCTCTGTCTCTTTGATTTTGATCAGCTTCCCATGCTCTATCTTTATCTTTCTCAGCAGCAGCTCCTTGTATTTGTTTGTCAGCAAGTTCTTGCTCGTGTGCTCTTTGTGCTTCTGTTTCTTTTTGTTTTTCAGCTCTTCCTTTTTTACCAATAGCTACTAATTCAACTATTGTATCAGCTGAGAATAACTCTGCGTAATCAAGTAAATCACTTCCTAAAGTATTCATATTTAATAAGGCTTGCTTCATTGTTTCAAGCTCTCTACGTTTCTTAGGATCATTTACTGGGAATACTCCAATTCTTCTTAGTGGGAAATCTGGATCTGATAAGTGCATAAATATTTTATCACCATCAGAATTTGAGAATACAAAGTCTACATCCAAGTATTCTTTTTGACAATACTGGGCTATTGATAAGTGTAATTCCATCGCTTTTCTTCTAGCAACTGCCATTGTATTAAATATATCGGCTGTTTGCATGTAAGAGGCTTCTGTACCTTGTTTTACTCCTGTAGCTGTCTCGTATACGCTTGGTTGTCCTAATCTCTGTGGTGTTATACCAATTTGCTCTAAAGCTTTTCTTTGGTAGTATTCAGATAATTGTATTCTGCTATTTATTTGTTTGTCAAAAGATATGTCCTGGGTCATGAACGTATTCATTTGTCCATTGGCTCCTGCCATGTTTTGTTTCGTAGTATCTAAAGGTACTAACCCAACATCTTTTGCTAGATCTCTAAGTTTACTTAATGATTCTTCTATTGTACCATGGTCCTTATATTCAGACGGTAAAAAGTTTATATCAAATAAGAAGAACATACCTATTTCTTTTTCAAGTAGATTAAATATCTGGTTTAAACAAATATTATAACCAATTTGGTATGGTCTAAGTTTCTGTGCAACAGATGATGCTATAATACCACCTACTGGTATCTTAACATCAAAAATGTTAGATTCTCCTCTTATTTGGTATGGTAATGGTTCTACTCCTAAATATAGGTTATCTGTTAAGAAAGAGTTACCAGCATTAATCTTTGTACCTTGCCAAATTTCTGGTACCCAAAACTCGTACATACAGTTTGGTTCTAAATCTTTCTGTATATCTTTTAAGGCTTTTGTTGTAACCTTTTTTATATTGTTTTCTTTTACAAAATCTGGTAGTATGTCATCTGTTACAATAGCTGTATCTTCATACCCGGCTTCTGTTGTGTAGTTTATAAACCACATTCTTTTCCAACTTCTCCAATACGCCTCTGTAACTTGTAATAAGTCTTTTCTTATGTTTATATCATCTCTTTGTATTCTACTGTAGTTATACGCAAGATTATTATTGTTTTGGAAAGGGCTTAACCAGTTTGGTATTCTTTGTTGTCCATCTGGTGTATCAACTAATACTTCCCCCATTGGAATATCCAATGCATCTTGTATTTGAAGCCCCATATCATAGTTATAGTAGTTATGAAATGGTAGTGTTTGAACTTGTCCAAACATACCGTTATTCATAGCATTCTTCCATGATTGTACTTGTGAGCTTGCATTACCTCCATCGGTTTCTGCGTAGTTTATGTTTAGTTTTTTTATCTCATTAGATGTTAATAAATGAGAATATCTCTTTATAATATCAGATGGAGATATATAGAAAACTCTACCTACATACTCACAATCTTGTGGGTTTTCGGCAGTTACATCCTGTGAAAAGAATGTTTCAAGTGGTGACCATCTTTCTGGCTTATAGTAATCATATCCTATATAATAGTTTCTGAAAAATCTTCCAGTAACTAGATAGTCTTCCATTTCTTGCTTGTCAAGCTTATCCATGTAAAATCTTTGTTGATCTTTTTCAATTACATGTTCTGCCCACTCAGCAGCCTTTGTCTTCCAATCTTTCATCTCCTTTTCAATTTGAGATGGTTGGATTATCTTAGCTTTCTCTTCTTCAAGCATTTGCATATACTGCTGCTGCTCTTCTTCACTTTTGAAATCTTGCTTATTTGGGTTTATCCCCATTTTATTAAGCTCAATATCTAATTCTTTTTTAAATGTGTCTAATGCATATTCTCTAACTCTATTTGTTCTTTCTCTTAAGTATTCATTTTGAGAAATATCATCAATAGTGTCAACTTTAAAATCATCTTTTTGTTCAAGCCATTCTCCAACTAACTGTCTTGTTATTATACCTATGAAATCATAGTGTTTTACAAATGTTGGTATTCCTACGCTATCTCCTAAATCTCTAACTCTATTTAAAACTTGGTTATCAGTCTCATAGTCTGAATATGCAAGTCTTCCTTCTAGCATCTTGTAAAGATCTCTAAATTTTACATTTTCTCCTAGTTGAGATATTCCTATAGACTCAAGTGCGTCCATGTTTTTCTTCTTCCATGCTAGCTTTTCTTTCTGGCTATCAGGAACTGTTTGTGTTGGAAGAGAGTGGGTAGATGAAACTGATGTTCCAACCCCATTATAAAAAGAGTGTAAGTTATGACTATCCATTATATATTTTTAAACCGCAAAATTAGTTAAAATTTTTGACAACACAAAATTAGTTAAAAATTAGAAATACTTTTTTGGCCTACTTGATGATCCATATAGTCTTTCTGCTAAACTTCTTTCTGGTTGTCTTTTTGTATTTTCTTCTTTATTTACTTTCCTACTATTAGGTACAGGTAACATGTAATTATTAAACAAATAGAACTCGTATCCAAGACAAGACATAAAAGAGGTTATTCTATCAACGTTATTGTCTTTTTTATAAGCTATTATCTCATCTAGTAACCCAATATCATTTATCATTTGAACACCTAAGACTGTCTTTTCTTCTCCATTCTCATCCTGTATGACAAACTCCTGCCTCATATAGTTCTTTACTAATCCAAGTAAAAATCTTTTGTTTTCTGGGCTTGGGTTCCAACCATACCTTCTTCTACCATTTGATTGTTGTGTCATATCAGATTTGAAATCCATAGATTCTACTAACCAAAGGTCTGTTGCTCTTTTTCTATCTAGATACTCCTTAAATCCCATATCGGCATTCTCCATAAATGCTTTTGCATTATAGGCTTGCATCAATAAGAATATCTGTCTGTACAGTTTATTATGTGGGTCTGGTCTTGATGCTACAGATGCTACAATTCTACCACACCACTTATCCATACCTATATTTACTTTGTATATGTGGAATGATCCCACAGAGTCTGTTCCGGACTCTTCCTGCTTATAGTCGTCAAATCCCCCAACATACAAATATGGTACCGGTTTTGTTGTTGGTAGTTCTTCATAAAGTACAACTGGTGCATCTACAAATCCCCCATTGTGTGGGTATTCTGCAAGCTCTTTATTATTCATTTCATAGAATATTCTTCCGGCCCCATCTTGCATTATAGTTACTTTTTTACCACATTCTCCAGATTCTAGCAAATACTCCTTATGCCTTTTTGCTTCTAACGCAGGGAAAGGATTTTCTTCAGATGACATAAAACAATCTTCTGGGTCCAATGGGTACTGAACTCTTTTTTGTTGCTCTAGTAATTGTCCCTTTGATCCACCTACTGCTTTTGATTCTTCTAATACTGTCTTAAGTAACTTTGTGTTGTTTTCCCAGTTTGTTGTATGTATCATTATTTTATCCAGCTCATCTGAATCATCTATGTCTAGAAATCTAGAAAAAGCTTGTTGCTTCTTAATAAAGCCCTCCTCATACGCCATCTGTCCTGGGAAAAATGTTGCAAACTTTCTTCTTTTCCAAGTTATATGCTCTGGGTCTATTTTGTTTTCTAATAGATCCCAATCCATAGGTAATAAGTCGTAAGCTTCTGGATTTGATAATACATCCACTGCATCTCTTGATAAATCTGCCTCTCCCCCAGTACCTGCTAGTACTGTAACACACTTAAATCCATAAGGTGTCTTAAATGATGGGAGTGCTGCAAGGTATGGTTTTAAGAAGGCATACTTACCTATCTCATCATAGATTGATACTGATGGTGCTAAACCTGCTGTCTTTTGTGTCTTTGATTTCGCACCGGACTCTAAGTTTTGCACAATTAGTGTAGAAAAAACAATAGGATTTGAGGCATCCTCTTTAATACCAAAAGTTGTCTCACCGTTATCCCACTCTTGCTTTAGAATATCTATTTGTAGAGGTTTATCAATGTATGTCATTGATGTTTTTATCTTACTTGTAAGAGCATTTATATCCGATGAACTACCTCCAATAATAGATCCAAATGAGTTAAATTTTGTTATAGTTCTCCAATGGGCTAGGGATGCTAGTATTACAGATTTACCAAAACGTCTAGTACCATACATCAACAATGCTTTTGAATAATAATTTTCGTTTTCTGAATTTATTGCTCTTTTTAAATTCTCTGCAAAAAACCACTCATTATCTCTAAGGTCTGGTTGTGTGTTTGGCTCTGATCCGTTTGGTTGAGGTATAGGTGTTCTAAAAAAATTAAGGTGGAAGTACAACCATGGATGTATAAAGTATCCCGATATTGTTACACCATGTGTTATTTTATTTATTTCCTCTGACCAGAATTGTAATACAACTGGATCTTGATCAAAAAAATGTTTTTTGTTATTCCACTTTGGAATATCTTTTGGATTCATGTTTATGAACATCTCTTTTGATGTTCTTAGATGCCAGTCTACTGGTACTTTTTCTATTGCTTCTTTTGCATCTTCTCTTAGTAGCATCAAAGGTTCTCTCATTAAAAGAGAGGCCTTTTCGTCCTTAAAGAATTTTATTACATTGTTCTCTGCTGTGTTTTTTATATTTAACTTTGACAGTTTTTCTTGGATCTTTATTTTTTCATTAAATACAGTATCTTGGAAAACTATTTCATAGGTTTTGTAGTCAATATCGTTCTCTGTTTCAGCCTCTTGTGTAAGTACATCCATATTATACTTCAAGTAGTCATCACATTTACTAATATGCAGATTAATTATTTCTACTGTCTCATCTATAAAGTCCTGGGTCTTCTTTAGATTTCTGTCTCCGCTTGCTTCAGATATAAACACAGAAAGCCTACCAAGTATAGACGTGGTAAGCTCGTTTTCCTGTTTAAATAAAGACTCTTTAGTTTTTTTAGTGTAGTCAGATAAATCTTTTATCCTTTTCTCTACCTCTTTTAATTTTTTATCTGTGCCTGAAGAATCACTATCTTGTGTTTGTAGACTTAGAATCTCTTGCGAAAATTCTGTCATTCTTTCCTCATACTTCGAATTATTATTCCAAGCATTTGCTTCAATAACTTTTTTATTTCTCCTAAAGTACTCTTTATGGTTTTTTATAAAGTTGTCAATATATTCAGACATTATTTTTGTTGTGTTCTCTCCAATAGCGATTTAAAGAAATCACTTTCCAAGAATTTTGTTCTTTCTTCTTCTAGTAAGCCAGTTTCTGTCTCTACTAAATCGTTCTTCTCAACTGCAAATACTCTCTTCGGTGCCCAATTCTTCATCTCTGAATAAAATGTAGAGATGTCTTCTGGTAAATCTTCTTTAGAAAACTCTTTGTAAAGCTCTATGGCATTTACTAACTTAAGAAACATAAGTTGTAGATCTTTGTTGTATAAAATAGTATCTACGTATACATGTACAAGAATTTGCTGTAATTCTTCTACGCTTTTTCCTGAAACAATATCCTTAAGGTTATTTTCAGTCTTAGCTAGTTTCTCATTCTTTGCTTTTACAATGCTGTCAAATTCTTTATACTCAACGTATAAGGATACTATCTTACCTTTTATTGCTTCCATATTATATCTCTTTTTCTTCTTGTCTTGTTTTTTCTATAGCAGAAAACATATCTTCGTCTGAAATATTCATTATATCAGATATTTTACTTGCTCCTGTAAGTCTTATTGCACTATACAATAGTTCTCCTAGAGTATAATCTGGGAACTCTTTTGAAAACTCTTGTAACTCTCTTATTGCGTTGTTCTTAAAATTCATATTATTCTATTATGTTTCCTTTTAAATTAAAGTTTATTGTTTTTTGTGTTCCAGTAGAATCTGTACATCTTTCTGTAACTCTTTGGTTTATAGTTCCTAGTTTCTTATTATCATAAGATACTGCAATCATCACTGCATCTGGTTGAATCTCTACAGTTGGGGTTGTACATCCACATGTTTTTGAAACTGATACATGTTGCACACCTTCTAATTTTATATTGACTAATGTGTTAGAACCATGCTTTATTGTTCCATAATCAATATTGTACTCTTGGTTTTTTATAACCTCTTTAAGTTGCTGGCTTCCTGTTATTTTCATTTTCTTTTTTTATTTATATATTATTCCATTTTCCTTTTGGGCACATATTCTCTGGGTCTTCTTGAGAGCTTTTAAATATTAAATTGCATGTGCACACTGTGCATATTGCATCTTCTGTTACCTTTACCCCCATAATAAAATTTAGTATCTTATTCATACGAAACATCATAGTTTCTATCATACTAAGTTCTAACTTATTATCAGAATTGTATGGGCAAGGTTTACATACACTTAATCTTTTCTTTTGTAAATCCGTCAACTCTTCGTTGTACTCTCTTCGGCTTTTAATTGCCAACTTAGCCTTTTTTAAAATACTTAGCATGTTCTTCATTGTGTATAGTTTCTAAAATTTTCCAATACTTATAAAAAGATGGTACTATGTTTCTTTCAACATCTTCTTCTTTTTTTCTTATTGATATGTAGAGTAATGGCTTATTAAAATTTTTTATCTCATTGCCTTCTGGCTTCTTTAAAATAGCTTTTAGATAATTTATCTTATTTGTTAGATACTTGTAATGTAACGAATTGCTCTTTGTTGTAAATGTACATAGCCCAAGATAATAATTAAACCTCATCTTACCTAGATTTGGAAAGTTTATTAAAACTAGATCCTCTTCTGCTATAATTGACTTTTTCAAATATGAAGTATTATGCTTCATAATATCAGCCAATAGTTTTTTATCTTTTCCTGTTCTTAATGAAAGCTCTTCTAATATATCTTCTGTAAAACATACAGGTTTATCAGCTTTTTTTAAAGGCGAGTACATATATTTGTTTCTTGTTCTTAATAAAACTCTCTCTTATACTTTCCATATCCGGAGATAGTTTACTCATTCTCAAGTTCTTCTCACTTGATCTTAAATACCCTTTTTCTCTAAGGTGTACATCAGCTACTCTAATATCACCATCTTTTTTTCCGGTATCTTCTTTTATAAACTCCTTTGTCTCTTTACTATAACCATTTCTTATATAGTAAACAAGAATAAGCCTCTCAAAATTTCTTAGAGAGACTTCTTGTGATATTGAGTAAACACGTAAGATTTTATCTATTAGATCAATCTCGTTTTTATACTTTGTTTTTAATGTTGGAAAACTCACTGCTTATATTTTTTATGCAAAGGTATAAACTATTTTTGAATAATCCAAATTTTTAACAAATTATTAACTATACTTATCTACAATTTCTTTTATGTTTCTTGTCATAGGTTGTAGCCTAAATATATTAAATAGGAAAGCTTCTGTGATTCTTGACAAGACTCTTATCGTTAATACTGGGTTCATTTGGTACAATCTGTACAAATCAAACGTTAGGTTGCTTATGAAATCCTCATTTTCATCAAGGTAAGCTGTAGACACTATCTTTTCAGATACATCTTCCCAGAGTAAATCATAAAATTCCTCGTATGTTAATTCCTGGAACTCTGAGTAGGTAAAATCTTTTACTGACATATTATATGGTTTTAAGTGCAAAAGTACAAAAAACAATTATAAAAACCAAATAAGTTAAAAAAATAATTAACAAATTTGGAAATAATAATAATAAATTATACCTTTGCAAAAAATATTTTAGTATTTATTTTTTTTATTGAAATATTATTATTACCTTTGCAAAAAATATTTTAAGACGTGTGGCTATCTAATAAGATTCACGTTGCGGTTTAACAGCCTAAGCTAAATGGAAGAGGACATTACTGTTTGTAATGGAGACCGCCAGAGCATGGCTAGTTAAGGTTCTAGCCAACTTCACATATGTAGAAAAGTAAATAAAATATCTTTTTGAATAGCTAATGAAAGCTTCAGTGATAAAACAAAAAACTTACAGCAGGTCTTTGGATTCGGTGTTTTTCCGCTGCTGGACTCTTTATCTTCTCTTTAAGAGGGGGTAAGGGGGTGTTTTTCACAACGTACAAAAACATTTGTTGCGTTTTTACAGTTAGAATATGTACCGTAGTGAAACAGTAAAACACACAACAGTAAGTAATTATCAAAAAATAATACTGTTTTTATTTTGTAGTTACATAATTTATTTGTACCTTTGCAAAAAAATATAGTAATGTATAGATTAAGAGATTACCAAAGTAAGTCAGTAAGTGAAGGATTAACGATATTAAATAACACTAAGGCTTCTAGAGAGTTGATAGTACTGCCTACTGGTGCAGGTAAATCTATTGTTATAGCAGAGATAGTAAAGCAACTAAACGAGCCTATAGTGATATTACAGCCCTCAAAAGAGTTGCTAGAGCAGAACTATCAAAAGTTTATTAATGTTGGCGGTAAAGCGTCAATTTACTCAGCTTCCGCTGGAAGTAAGGAGTTAGGTAAAGTTACTTTTGCAACAATTGGCTCTATAAAAAAAGCAGTCCCTCAGCTAAAAAAGTTAAAAGTCACTAAGATAATTATTGACGAGTCTCATATTGGAGTAAAAGGAGGTTCTCAACTTAGAGTATTTTTAAGTAGTTTGGGTATAACTAATGTACTAGGGCTAACAGCAACTCCATTTATATTGTCTAGTACAATGAATGGGGCCGAACTTAAAATGCTGACTAAGATAAAAAATAAGCTTTTTACTAATATATCATATGTGCAACAAATACACGATATGTTAGATAATAAGTATTGGACACCTCTTGAATATAGAATTGTAGAGCAAGACGATACATTTTTACAAGTCAACTCTTCCGGATCAGACTACACAGAAGATAGCATGCAGAAGTTCTATGAGAATAATGATTTGCAGACACAAATTGTTGATAATATTGAACATTGCATTAATGAGGGTTCAAAATCAGTTTTAGTATTTGTTCCAACCATAGAAGAGGCTAATAAGTTATCATCAATGGTTCCAAATTCTAAATCTGTTAGTTCTTTGACTCCAAAAAAAGAAAGAGACGAGATAATAAATGGTTTTAAATCTGGTATTATAAACGTAGTAATAAATGTAGGTATACTAACAACAGGTTTTGACTACCCTGAATTAGAGACTATAATACTAGCTAGATCAACAATGTCATTCGCACTTTACTACCAAATGATAGGTAGAGGTGTTAGGATACACGATAGCAAAAATAAAACTGTAGTTATTGACCTAAGTGAGAACTATAAAAGATTCGGAAAGGTAGAAGATTTTACTGTAGATTTTGTAGAAGGCTACGGATGGGGATTATTTAAAGGTGAGTCTTTGATAAGTAACTATCCTATTGAGGCAAAACATAGACCTAACAAATCTAATCTAATAAAAAAGAAAAACATAGCTGTGCCTGTGTTACAGGTTGGTAGTAATAAAATGCCTTTTGGTAAATATAAAGATTTTACACTTATAGATATTCTAAAAAAAGACAAAGGCTATTTAGTTTGGATGTATGAGAAGTTTACATTCTACCCAAATCAAAAATGGTTAAAGCTTGAAATAGCAACATTGTTAAATTTATCTTAAAAATTTGTACAATATAATTATTTTTTGTACCTTTGCATAGAATTTAAAAAATAAGTAAGAAATGGCAGAAGAAAAAGACCCTTTATTAGATGTTTTAGCTAGTATGGACAAAAGGTTCGGAAAAGGTGCAGTTATTGTAGGAGACACTGTTATACAAACAGAGAGACAAGGTACTGGATCGTTAGGTGTAGATATAATCACAGGCGGTGGTTGGGGTAAAGGAAGAATGGTTGAGATATATGGGCCGGAAAGCTCAGGTAAAACAACTTTGTGTATTCACACAATGATTCAAGCTCAACACGATAGCCCTGATAAGAGAGTTGCATTTATTGATGCCGAGCACGCTTTTGACAGAAACTATGCAGAACACTTAGGGTTAGATATGTCTCAAGTAATAATTTCTCAACCAGATAGTGGCGAACAAGCACTAGAAATTGCAGAAGCTTTGATTGCATCAGGTAAAATATCAGTTTGTGTAATTGACTCGGTTGCTGCATTGACTCCAAGGAGTGAAATCGAAGGGGAAATGGGAGATTCTAAAATGGGATTACATGCTCGTTTGATGTCTCAAGCTTGTAGAAAGCTTACCGGAATAGTGAGCAAAACGAACACTGTTCTTCTTTGGACAAACCAAATTAGAATGAAAATTGGAGTAATGTTCGGTAGCCCTGAAACAGTTCCTGGAGGAGAGGCCCTTAAATTTTATGCCTCTACAAGAATTGATATTCGTAAGAGTAAAGGAGATGAAGATAAGGATGGAAATGTTATCAACAGCCACGTAAAAGTCAAAACGATAAAAAATAAATTAGCTCCCCCTTTCCAAGTAACTAAGTTTGATATTGTTTTCGGAGAAGGTATTGATAGATCTAGTGAGATCTTAGCTATTGGAGAAGATATTGGAATAATAGAGAAAAAAGGATCTTGGTTTAACTACGGAGAAACAAAATTAGGCCAAGGAGGATCTAATGTAAAACAACTACTTACAGATAATCCAGAATTGTCTGATGAGATAGAAAGTAGAATTAGAGAATATTTTAATATTTAGATATGTCAGTACACAATTGGATTTATAATGGGCATGACATTAATAGCATTGCAGATATGCAAAGACATTGCCCCAAAGTATGGGGCTTTGTCTATAAGCTAGTCCTACATAAGAAAGGGACCAAAACTGTTGAGTTTGAATACATAGGTAAAAAGAATGTGTATTCTAAAAGAAAAAGAGTTTTTGGAAAAAAGGAAACAGAGGCGTTAGGAGACAAGCGTAAGAAAAATTATGAGCACGTTATAAAAGAAGCAGACTGGAAAAAATATATTTCTAGTAATAAGTTTATAAAACTTAATAGTGCAAAGTTTGATATATCTAGAGAGATATTGATGTTTTCTACTAATGATAATGATCTAACATACCAAGAAGCAAAAGCAATTATTTGCTCTGATGCCCTTGAAAACTGTAGATTTTTAAATGATGGAGTATCAATTCGTAGATTTGGTAAAAAAACTTTATAAAAAATTTTGTAGTTTAAAAAAATTGTTGTACCTTTGCAAAAGAATTAAAATATAGACATGAGTGAAGAAATAAAGTTTACTTATTACTTAGATGGAGAAGAAGTAACTAGAGAAAGTATAAGCTGGGAATCTAACATAACTGTCAAGGTAATAAAGGATAAAGTTTATATAACAAAATTAGTAGAAGGTCATTTAGCTACTAGGCATAAGGCAAGAAAAGAAGATTTAATTTAAAAGTAAAGTATGAGTGAATTTATAGACCTTACTGTTATTACAATGAGGCTAAAAAAAGAAGTAAAAGATAATATTACAAAATCTTTTATGAAAGGTATTGGTGGTGGAGGTCAATCTAAAGACTCTTATGGCAGAGATGCTGAGTTTTATAGAGATCTTGGTATAGATCCACCAGAAGAGTTTGAAGATAACCAAGAAACTTCTCAATTTAAAGTTGACGAAGATGATATGGAGAAGTTAGAAAGTCCTGCTAGATTTAGGCTAGATAGCTTAGTATTCTTTGTGGCAGGAGAAAAAGAAGGCTCCACAATCTATTTAGATATAGACTACAGAGCATCAGTAAAAGAAACAGTAGAAGAGATTGAAGCAAAAATTAATAAGTTAAGTAAAAAAAGTAAAGATGGCGTTAAGTAAAAATTATTTACAGTTAGAGTTTGGATCAGGTCATTTTTTTGACTATTCAAAAGAAGAAAAAGATGGATATGTAAAGCACGTATCAACAAAAGGTAATACAAGTTACAGAAAGTATTACAAAGACGGAGTAGAAGGAGTATTAGACTCTATTTCTATTTATGATGGGAAGTTTGGACAACAGATTTCTATTAGTCTTAAAAAAGAAGATGAGATCTTCTATTTACCAGTTGCTATTTACGACCAAAAAGGTCAAGTAGACAACACGTATGCTGAGAGTTTAATTAAACTTTTACCTAAATTAGAAAAAGGCCAAAACCTGACAGTTCAAGGTTATAACTTTAAACCAGAAGATAGCCCTTACTCTAAAATTGGATTTAGCATAAAAGCTAGTGGTGAGAAATTAAAATCAGACATCACTAATAGCTATTACAAAGATGGAGAACTAGTTCCTGGAGATGTTCCTGCTATTGTGTGGGTAGAAAAACTTGGAAAAAAGAAACCATCAGCTGCTTCAATTGAAGCTAAAGATGCTTACCTTTTAGGGTTGTTAGAAACAGAAGAAAAAAGGTTAACTTGGAAAAAAGATGAAGCTGCCGATACAAATAGTACTGCAGAAGCACCTAAAACAGAGCCAGCTAAAGCAGAACCAAAATCGGTACCAACAGCTACTCCAGAACAAGCATTTGAACCAGTTCCTACATCATCAGAAGATGACGATGACGATTTACCATTTTAATAATTATAAATAAACCAAAATTTTAAGACAATGTCAAAAGAAAACAAAATTTCAGAAGAGCATTTAGTAACAGTAAAAGAGTTTACTAACTTTTTTGCAAATGCAAAGTTAGCATTAGGTGATGCTACTCTTAGATACGAGACAGACAAAGCTAGTATCTTAGCTCAAACAAAAGCTAAAGACGAAGAGTTCGTAAACTTCCAAAAAACTTTAGAGGAATCTTATGGAAGAGTAAATATTAACATCGAAACTGGTGAGTACACCCCAGTAGAAGAGAAAGTTGCAAAAGGAGAATAAGACATGGAAGCAGAAGTAAAAAATCCAATGAATTACGGTTACTTAGGTGACGAACAGATTACAATCTCAGCAAGAGAGTTTATGATGATGAAAGCAGCTGTTGAACATGGTATCAACGCTACATCTGAGAGCTATATGCCGGAGATCTTGAAGTATGTAAATACTGAAGACTCTTCATTTGTTGAAAACCCTAGTGATGCAGATTTAGCATCAGGTAAAGTAGTACCGGTTACAGACAGAGAGGCTACATTCAACCCTAGAAATGTTAAGTTTAAATATTCAACTAAACTTACACCGGATATGGTAGAGGCCCAACAACTTATTCTAGAAATTCACACTAGAAATGTTGAAATGGGGAATGCTAAGTCTAAAGAGGAATTAGAAGAAGCTAGCAAAGCAAATTAAAAGTTATGAATAACGAGCAATTACTTTCGTCATATCTAAAGCGAAGCTTAGCTGCAGTTAAACAACAATTAGGGGAGGTATGTACTTACCTCTCCTTTTCTAAAGAAAAGTCAGTAAACAAAGAAACTGGTATTTTAGAGGAGTATGATGCTTTTATTGCACACATCAAGAATGAATTTGGTGGAAAAGATAAAATAGTGTACCGTATAGACAAACCTTTATTCTTATTAGAGGTTAATGATTTCAAAACGCTATTGTATAACTTAAATGAAAAAATATATGAGCGAGGAGAGTCAGATACAGAAACAGTATAATTCTTTCAAGGAGTCTGGTGATCTAAAAATGTTATTTCCGGGCCTTTCTGGTAACTGGGAAAAAGATAGATTAAGATTTACAAGACTTTGGGAGGAACACCAAAGATTATTAAAAGAAGCCGGGGATTTTTACCCAAATAAACAATAAAAAGACAAATGTTAAAAATAGGAAAAGAAGCTAAGGAGTCCCTTATTAAGGGAATAAATACAGTATCTGATGCAGTCAAGACCACAATGGGTGCAGAGGGTAAAACTGTTATTATAGAGAATAAGATGGGATTCAAGCCTCACATTACTAAAGACGGTGTAACTGTTGCTGAGAGTATTCACTTAGAAGATGCTTATGAAGAGCTTGGTGCTAAACTTATCAAAGAGGCAGCAAGAAGAACGGTAGACTTAGTAGGAGATGGTACAACAACAGCGACTGTTATCACACAAGAGTTGATTAACAAAGGTATTGAAAAACTAGATTCTGGTATATCCCATGTAGAGTTGAGAGAAGGTATGTCTATAGCTATTGACGATGTTAAAGCTGCTTTGAGATCTTTGAAAAAAGATGTAGGAGAAAAAGAAGTCAAACAAATAGCTACTATATCTGCAAACAATGACGTAATTGTAGGGGGGATTATTGCAGATGTATACAAAAAGATAGGCGTGGATGGGACAGTAGATGTTCAAGAAGGCGTAGCAAAAGATACCACTGTAAACTATATAGAAGGAATGTCTTTGGACAGAGGATGGTCATTACCACACTTTATAACTGATTCAAGCACAGCGACAGCTGAACTTAATGATGCTTATATCTTGATTTATGACGGTAAGATAAATGCAGTAAACGATATTGCAGAGCATGTTAGAAAAGCACAGACAGAAGGCAAAGGATTACATATATTTGCAGAAGACTTAGATGAAGGTGTAATGACTATGCTTGTAAAAAGTAAAATGCAAGGTACATTTAGAGTTACTGTAACGATGAACCCAGACTTTGGTGCAAATAGAACGAGTATCCTTGAGGATCTCGCTATTTTCACAGGGGCTGAAGTCTTCACCCCCAAATTTTCGAGTAAAGTTGTCTTAGGGTATGCTTCAAAAACCATATCTGACAAAAGCAGAACAGTGATCATCTCAGACACTGGAAGCCAGGCACTTTTAGACAGAATTGAGTCTTTAAAAACACAAGTAGAGAACACAGAGGATGCTATAGATAAGTCTAAGCTGATAAAAAGGTTGTCAAACTTGAGAAATGCAGTAGCGATTGTTACAGTTGGAGGAGTTACAGACTTGGAAGTCAAAGAAAAGAAGGACAGAATTGACGATGCAGTAAGTGCGGTTAAATCTGCATTAGAAGGTGGATTTGTTGCCGGTGGAGGATCAACATTATTGTTCATTTCGAAGTACAAGATGAAGAGAAAACTAAAAGGCGGCCAAAAAGATGGTTACGATTTAGTAAAATCAGCAATTCAAAAGCCTTTCGAGCAGATTTTAGCAAATGCTGGACTAGAAAAGGATAAATACGAGCCTAGACTAAGAGTTTACGGTAAAGGTATCAATGTCAAAACGAGAAAAGTAGAAAACTTGCTAGAAAGAGGAGTAATAGACTCAGCTAAAGTAGTCGAAGTTTCCCTAGAAAATGCAAATTCAGTAGCATCTCTAGTTTTACAAACAGATTGTATAATAACAAGTATAGGATTATAATATGAAACCACTATTTCAAAGAGTTCTACTAAAAGTAGAAGTACTAAAAGAGCAAGAGTTGTTCGGTGAGGACCAAAACAAACCAAAAGTTCACATAGTAGATGTAGCAGAAGACTGTCATGGATCTATACAGTTGTTGATTGGAGCAGAGGTTCTGTTCAACGGAGTTATAGCAGAAGTTGTAGAAGAGACTGACGACCACAAGTTGGTTTTGACACACGAAACAAATTTATTAATGAAGTACTAACCCCCCTATAAGGCACAAGTTAAGCCCTGTCGCTGTTGGGGTGTCTCCCGGCAGTTCTGAATCCAGCCAAAAGGCGTAGGTGGTGTTAAGGTACAGGTACAATTAGGGTATTAAATAAAAAATATGAATAACAGTTTATTAGCAACTAGTACCAGTAATGCTATCTCAGGATACTCTGGTAACACAACAACCACAATCGCAACCCCTTATGGAATATGTTCGGCCTATGGAGTAGGTACAACATCACTAGGGTATTTACAAATTAACAGTAATCAAATGAAACAAGTAAAAGTAGCACTATTCAGTATTACAAAAGACAAAAAAACAAATGAGATAACCGATACCAAATTTATGGAAGAATTTTGGGTAAAACAAGATCCAGGTGTATCTCTAGACGCAGCAGCAATGTTCCAATTAGGTAGAGTTATCGATCCTAAGAAAGAAGTTATCAAAGAGTTGTTTACACTGTACTTCTAGTAAAGATAGAAAGCCCTCTGCCGGTGCACCGGTACGGATCGAAGATAGGGATTACTGATACGATTGAAATAAAAACCTCTTCGGAGTTATCGTATAGGCGAGGATGCCCACCGGAACGTAGGCCGGCACAGTTATAGCTCTGGGGATATTTAAAAGCTAAGAACATTGGGGGCAGGGCGAAACCTGAACAGCTTCTAAAGCAGGGTTAAATCTGGACAGCCCCCATAATATTGCGTTAAAGTGTAAAGGTTGCATTCTGGTCTCATAAGTCAGAGGGGTGGTTCGATTCCACGCTACGCTACTAAATATAAAGTATGAGAGACACCTACATAAAAATGAGGAACTCTGGTAAGCTAGACATAAACTGGTTTTATCAGTATTACAAGTCAGAAGATGGCAAAGTAAATCCACAGACTTTCTTTGATATATTCGAATATGATATACAAAAGGTACAAGTCCCAGGAGGATTTATTGAGAACAGGATCCCTAGAGACAAGAAGCCGATCCTAGATCATCTAGACAAAAAATTTCAATTAACCACCCTGTATAGCAAAGAGGGTAAATTTTTAAAAGTAGTAGAATGAGTGTAAAAGTAAAGAAGTTTGGAGCTTCATGGTGTGGGCCATGCACAGTTGTATCAAAACAGTTAGAGGGCCTAGAAGTAGAACACATCGACATAGACAATGATGTAGACGGTTTGGTAAAAGAGTCAAACATAAGAAACGTCCCAACATTGATCTTCTATAAAGATGATGTAGAAGTAGATAGACACATTGGATTAATAACAAGAAAAGCATACCTAGAAAGAGTAGATAAACTAAATAACCAATAAAAAGACCATGTTAAATTTTTTATTCCCAACAACAGCAGCCTCATTAGGCAGAAAGAAATCCCAAATATTAGGGGTATTTACCAAAGCACATCAAGAACTAACTGAGTTATCAGCACAGCATGATGCCTACCATTCTAAATTATCAGACCAGATGTCTAAGATAGCAGAAGAAATGTCAGCTGTAGAAAAAGAAGTAGCAAACACAAGCAGATTACTTTCTAAAATCAGTAAATTCATAGACTAGTTTTATGGTAAGGACTTATAGAAAGAAGCCAGTCGATATACAGGCTGTTCAGTTTACTAGAGATAACTTTGCAGAAGTAGAAGAATTTACAGGTGGTGCCGCACACACCTTTACAATCGAAAGAAGAATAGACGGTGTGGCCCAATGTATTATCCCAACATTAGAGGGACAACACATTGCAACAGAAGGAGATTATATTATCCAAGGAGTAGAGGGAGAATTTTACCCTTGCAAACCAGGAATATTTGAGAAGACTTACGAGATAAGTTCTAAAACATCTGAATCAATAACCAACTAAAATAAATCAAATGTCAGAAACATCAAACAGAGCTATTACATTAGGGGAAAGAAGAGTCCAAAGAAACTTCAACGTTACAGCAAACCCTCAAATAGAGTTATTAAAGACTAAGTATGCAGACATCATAGATACCCTAGAGGATCTAAGAAATGATAAGAATGGAAGAGAAGTATCCATAGCCCAGACAGAAGCAGAGACATCTTGTATGTATGCAGTCAAATCATTATTCGTATAAACCCTAACAGGTAAGTGTACTAAAGCCAAACTAGCCCCGGAGAGATCTGGGGTTTTTTGTATCCCCCCGGTATGTGTTAAGAAAATGTTAATGCTATTTTATTTTTTGAAATATGATTTTTGATTTTATGAAAATTGACTATATGTGGGGGACACCCTAACCACCATAGGAAAAACCCCCCAAGATTTTTGGAGATTTTACCCCACCCCCCCTATAGTACTATACAAAAAAGTTTTTGCCTTAGATCGAAGCCTAGGAGTTTTGGATTTTCCTAGCTTTTTTTATTCTTTTTGTCTATAGTATACTACTAAGCTATAAGGTTACTCTATAGTACTAAAGTAGGTAGATAGTCAAGCAGTCTAGTTTTAGACTAGCTTATTTAGACTAGATATAAATAGTATAATTGTTCAAAACTTTATACTAAAATATTTGTGTAATAACTTTCAATTACAGGGGTACGATTTTACTAGTATTTTTTGTTTAAGCGATTTTCTCGTACTAAGTGGCACTAAGATACCTAATTGATATTATCGTGTCGCAAATCGCCTCTAATTGATTTTGGGGCTGTATTGCTACCATGTACTATATAGTATTATAATACCTTATTTAGAATGATTATAAATTTCATGCACCATGTAAAAATAATTAACTTTATATTAGTTTATTCAAAACTTAATTGTATCTTTGTAGTGTTGAAATTAACAACGTATAAAATTGGGTTCATGTGTCCCTATTCACATGTAGCGAGACCACAGCGATAAAGTGGCGGTAGTGATAAAACACTATAAAATAGGCTAAGGCTAGTCTACCCTAAGAAGTGAAGCCCTAGAGACTAACTAAATAAGATAGTACTAGTATAGTGTATATAGGTAGAGACCTATACTGACGAGCTACAGAATAGCGAAACACTAAATTATTTATCATGAAAGATTTATCAGATTACATTGTACATTGTTCAATAGATGTTATCCAATGGGACGAGCATAACAGACCATTTGAACAAACACCAAACGGCAAAATCTATCTATCTAAAAAGTCTTACGACTATAGTATAGAAAACTAGTATTAATAAGGTGATACAGCCTACCTACACAAGTGGCTGTTTTTTTATAAACTTACTATTATGAAAAAGTTTAACGAGTTCGAGTGTTCACTGATTGTTCAAGGGTTACAACTAGTAGCTGAGGGTTGGAAAGCCGAGATTGCCCAAGTAGAAGCCGAGGGTAAACGAAGCATGTTTACCCAAGGTTACGTTGACATGGTAGTCAAGGAATTGACTGAGAAAGTTCAACTAGGTACATTGAAGCCTAAGAAGTAATAATACAAGCCCCTTGAAATATAGGGGCTATTTTAAATTAACTAATACATATTATCATGAAGTACTTAAAATATTTTTTACAGCACCAAAAACCTCAGATTATCTTTTGTATAATTGCAGCACTTTATTTTATAACTAGATTTTTTTACTAACTAATTAATACTTACAAACATGGAAATCCTAACAAATTTACAGAACGGAAACAAAAACATCGAGGCTATCAAAACTCAATTATTTGACGTGGTAAAAGTACCACTAGTAACCAACCTAGACGGCTTCACAAATCCTGATAACTTCGCTACATATCGTAGCAATGGCGGTATACCTCTAGGAGTTGTAGGTAAAGACTTTACACCAACACAGCCTAAGCTGTTGTTTGACGAGTTTGAAAATTGCTTGTATGATACTGATGCTAAGATGCAAGATGTTAAATACATGGAATTGAAAGGCGGTAAAAAGATAGTGTTTGAAGCACCTATCAAGACTATCGGCTTCAAAAACTTGAAAGGCGAGCAAGATGAAATGATAGTTAAACTTAACTTATCTACAGGTTTTGACGGCTTGACTAAGACTAGCTTATTTATTAGCTGTTACAGAATGGTTTGTGCCAATGGAATGAAAGCGTGGCGTACTGAGTTCGCTGTTTCTTTCAAGAACACCAAAGGAAATGTTGGAAAGGCTTCATCACTTTGCTATGATGTTGCTAAGGCTACAGACCAAATCAACGACTTCGAGGCTTATCTTAGAAAGCTAGATAAAGTTCAAGTTAACCAATCTAAAGTTGACGAGTTTTTGATGAAGACAATAGGCTATAACGAAGCTATTCGTAGCGAGTTAGGTACGGCTAAGCAAAATATTTTGAACAATGTTCAAGAAAGTATTGCACTAGAGTTTAGTAGAACCGGCTCTACACTATGGGGACTAGTTAATGGTATTACCCATTACACCAACCACGTTGCTAGAACCGATGATAGAAACGATTACCTACTAGTAGGTGGTGGTCTTAAGCTAAACGACTTAGCACAAAAAGTAGCCTTAGAAATGGTTTACTAATCTAAATAGGGGGGTATAAAATCCCCCTTATTTTTTTGTTTATATCAAATCTTTTTTATATCTTTGCAATCTAATCAATTAATTATATGGGCGTATATGTTGCAGTTACTATTATAGCAGTAGTAGTTTTAAAATCTTTAAAGAAATAATACCTATGGTAAAAGTAGAACTATTGGATTTCGGTTTCAAAGCCGTTATCATCAAGGACAAAAAAATTATAGGAGAATTGCTAGGAGTTACTCTAGCTAATCTATACACTAGCTTGTATAAAGTTTATGGTATAGATCTCTACGGAAAAGTGTGTTTAAATTAATATAAATCAATCATTATGAAAAATCGAAAAAGTTATGCAGTTTTTATTATCTATCTTATTTTAATGACATCTATGCTAGTCTCTAGTTGTGCTAGTAGATGCAAGCAACAAAGAAGATATTGGTCAACACATAGACACGTTTAAATTAACTAACACAAACAACAAGGGGGGACGAAAGTTTCCCCTTTTTTTATGCCAAAAAATTTGGTAGATTAAAAACTTATTTGTATATTTGTATTGGCAATATTGCTAAACTTTAAATCAACTAATATGGCAAGAGAATTTATCTTAAGAGAAAACGTATTAACGGATAACACGTTATTACTAGCCGATGAAGGCAAAGTATTCAAAGGGGGATACATAGCGATAGTCAAAGAGTATACCTATCAAAATTCGTGGTCGGATAAGTTAGGGGTAAAGAGGTTTAGAAACGAGGATAGACTAAACAGATACTTAGATAAAAACTATCCACAATTTGAAATGTATTAAACTAACTAATATGAAAACTAGAAAATTAGACAAGGACGAGAGACAAGATATTGGTATAACTATAACCAATAGGCTAATTGAATTGGGATATGTACCCGATTGTACGGATACAGACGACCAAAGCGAGTTCGAGGTACAAGACTTAATTGCTAGTGTACTCAAGGAATTAAAATTAAGAAAAAAAGTTTAAAAATAATAGCACTATCGTTTGGTAGTGTTATTTTTTTGTCGTATATTTGTATAACAATAAGAGGGAACGATATGGATAGATAGAATACATAGGGATAAGGATTTGACAAAGGGTGGGGTTTTGAAATAGAACCGAAAGAGTAGACTCCGTCCTGCCTTATAGCGAAATCGGGGGGTGGGTGGGGGGCGTGTCGGAGTATACCCTATGCGTGTGGAAAAAAACACGAACCCCCGAATTGCATAACTCTGGCAATTTTCTAATACAAAGATACGACAAAATTTTGTACTAGTCAAGAAAAAAAGTAGAAAGTTATTAACAAAATTATGTTGATAAGTTTATTAAAAAAAGTTTGCATAATCAAAACTAGTGCCGTATATTTGCCTTGTGATTGTAACAAAGCAGTTACTTTAAATTATATAATATGAAAACTACACTTGAATTAAATATGGGGTTATTAAGGAATACAGATAACCAACCTAATAATGTAACAGATATTGATAACGCTATCCAAGGACTTTTAGGTAAGCACGACTTTAAATTAGTTAATGCAGTAGGGGATTGGGGAAGTGAAGAAACGTATGTTGCTAGAATAGAATTGAAACAGAACAACGATAAACTACTTAATTCATTATTGAAAGGTTTATGTAGAAAATTCAACCAAGATGCAATAGCGTATATGCTTAATGGAGTAGGTTATATGGTATTCAACCATAACTATAAGGGGGAGAAGTTTGACTTTAATATTAACTACTTTGAAAGATTTTAAAAATAATTGCAAAAAAGTTTTGCAGTATCAAAAATAAGTATTATATTTGTATAACAATTTAAAACAACAACATTATGATTTACGTTTATTTTGAAAGTGGAACACATGCAGAACTAGTAGCAATCTTTAGCAGTGAAGATTTGTATATGGCTTGTTTGCCAATGCTAGAACAGAAAGCAAAAGAAAGTAATATGTACGTTACAGAAAGCGTACAAGAAACAAGTATTAACCAATAAATTAACTAATATGAACACATTAAAAATAATACACGATAGTTGTGCAGAAAGTCCTAGAGAGTGGGATAATTTCGGAAAGATGATTTGTTTCCATGGTCGTTATGATTTGGGGGATAAACACAATTACAATGCAGATGATTATTCGGGGTGGGAAGAAATGGAGAAAGCAATCCTAACAGATGAAGGCAAGGGTGCAATCATTCTACCTTTGTACCTATACGACCATTCAGCAGTAAGTATAAGCACTAGTCCGTTTAGTTGCCGTTGGGATAGTGGGCAGATAGGGTTTATAGTAGTTAATAAGAAAACTATTTTAGACAATTTTGGGGGGAAGATTATTACCCAAAAGACAAGGGAGAAAGCAATCAAGTTGCTAGATGCAGAAGTAGAAACGTATAACTATTATGTAGAGGGAGAAGTGTATGGTTTTAGGATAGTAGATGAAAACGATGATGAAGTGGATAGTTGTTGGGGTTTTTATGGTACAGACTTTTTAACCAATGGTATGATAGACTATATCAATTCGGAAAATTTGGGGGATATTACCCAAGAACAATTAGAGGAGTTGCTAGAGAATACAGAAGTAGAGTATAGATAGTAGGTTTATTACCCCCTTTGTTGTTAGGTGCAAGGGGGGAAATAAAAAAAGTATAAAAAAATTAGGATAGTAAAAAATTAATTAGTATATTTGTAAAGGCAATTAAGCCAAACTTTAAATTAAACAATATGAAAATTGTAACAGAAAAAGCAGTAACTTGTTTCCGTAATGGTGGGAACGCAACATTCAGTAACACTAGAGTAGAGACTGAAAACGGAGTATCAAAAATGTTTTTGTTCGGTAACTTAATTGCTACCCTAGAACACGATAGAGGGGGAGTAATGCGTATATCCAATGCAGGTTGGGATACTAACACGACAAAGGAAAGATTAAACGCTTTACCTAACGTACACATTCAGCAGAAGAACTTTGAGTGGTATCTAAATGGGGAGAAGTGGAACGGAAGTTGGAAACAGATTAACTAATATAAACAAGGCAATTAGTGGGGGGCAATTCTTTAGTCGGCTCAACCCCCCACAAAAGCCACAAACTAAAAGATATGAATACAGATAGTATAGTATATTACAAGGACGATGTAAACAAGCACCCATTTTTAGTACATGCAGTACTAGATAACAACCAAGTTATACTAGGGTTGGCAGAATACCCCGATGTAGAGCAAGACTTCTCAACACCAATAGATATTTTGAGCGAGTTCGAGGGGGAAGAAAAAACAGCCAAAGCAAGACAAATTTATTATCTAATAGAGCAGTAAGATGAAACATACAATAGTAGTAGGAACAATAGAGTTTCTAAATAGAAAAGCAATCATACACGATATAGAAGAAGTATATCATGCTGGAAGTAAAGAAGAACAAGAAGTACTAGAAGATACATTCAATCAAGAGGGGTTAGACTACCTAACCATAGAGAAGTATCGAGGGAACATAGAAGTAACAAAACAATTATTAATCAACCTATTAACAAACTAATACAACATGCGAACAATCCACATACCACAACACTTAAAAGACCAATACATAGGGGCAGTACTAGGGGGACAAACTAGGGTAACCATTCAAGGAGTAGAAATATCGTGGAAAGCACTACCTACAACAAGAGAGTTGGGGAGAAAAGAGAGGGAGAAGATAGCACTTCAAATGGCAGAGAGAGATTTGAGTGCAGTTTTTGGGGGGTAATTACATTATTCGCATCTCGGCTCGGAGTGGAGATAAATAATTCGCAACGAAGTTAGCAGTTTATTGAGAATAATTCAAAGATTGTGTACGTTTCTAAAGGGGTGGATAGCCCCCTCCCATGATTTGAGGTAGTTTTGCAGTAGTTTAAATTAGGTAATACGATTGGCTATTACTATATAGTAAAAAAGATAAAAAGTATGAAAAAGCAACATGTAACACAAGACATTGGAAGTATTATATCAAGGTATGGTATCTTTGATATTGGAGAAGTGTACGGAGAGACTTCCCCTAGTATAGAAACAAGAGGTAATCTAGTTAGTCTCCTAGAGGAGTTTAGACAAGACCATGCAATAGTGGTTGTATATGATAGTAACTATTCTATTGTGGATACTTATAGACTATCTTATATAGATATGCCATTAGATACTTTGAAAGAAGTACGAGCATTATGTTTGCAGTATGAAGAAGTACAAGCAGATTTAGATTAACTAGTGTACTTTTTTTTGATGCCGAAAATATTTTAAAAATAATTGTAAAAAAGTTTGGTAGTTACATTTTAATTACTTACCTTTGACTTAACATTAAAAACTAGAAGTTATGCCAACAACAGAATACAGAATTTATGTAAAGGGTATATTATCCTTTGTAAAGTTTAATCGACAAGACTTTGAAAGAGTTTGTTCGGATATGGATATACTAAATGTGAAGTACACAACAGAAATTATAGAACTAATTTAAATTAAGTAATATGAAAGAAATTAAGATTTTTAGAATTAGATACTACGATGATAACACAGATTATTTTTTCAAAGGTATCGAAGAGTTAAGAGACTTTGCCAAAGAAAGAATAAATGGTGGTTGGGAAACAGAAACAACTGAAGAAGATTTAGACGATGATGCTAAACTATTTGATTTTCTTATAGAAGATTATGGCGAAGAACTTACCGAATTATTCAGTATTAAACTAGAAGATTTTGACAACTTAAACTAACTAATATGAACAAAGAGATTTGGAATTTTGTAGAGAAGTACTATCCTAATTATTCTAGTTGTGATGAAATTTTGTACAACGAAGATTTATTAAAGTTGCTAGAGGGAGAAGTAAACACCGGTGCAGATAGTATTTATAATTCTATAAGAGAAGAACTAGTTGATTTGTTACCCAACGAAGAAGATATACTAGAAATAGCAGAGCAAAGATATGCTGAAAGTTTAGTAATAATTTACGAGAAAGCAATACAAGGTTATTTAGAAACATTAAATTAACTAATATGGACAGACAAGAAGATTGCAGATTAATAGCAGAGTTTTTAGGTTGGCACAAGTCTTTAGGTATAACCTACCACAAAGATACAAAAGTAACCACGACAAAACATTTTGATTTTGTAGCCAATGGAGATTGGAACGGCTTGATGAAAGTAGTAGAAAAGGTAGAGAGTTTAGGAGTATGTGTAGAGATAAGAGAAAACGTATGTTACATATCCCCATTTCCAAACAACTATATTTCCGAACTAGAACAGACTAAACTACAAGCAACATTCAAGGCAGTAGTAGAATTTATAAAATGGTATAACAATCAAACTAACTAATATGAAAATTACAATTTTAGATTTTAGTACCGGAGAAGTTTTTATCTTCCCCTTTGATGAAAATGTGTACGAAGATGCACAAGATTTTTTTGATAGCGAATATTGTACAGAAAGAGGTATAAACCTATCAAATTGTGAGTACATGGTATCGGATACCTTAACCCTACAAATATTTTAAATTAACTAGTATGAAAATTTTTAACAGATTGAACAATAAGTTCGAGGATTTTGATAACCAAGAGTTTTATCTAACCATAATGGTTGATGAATTAAGAGACGACAAAGCAGAAGTAGTAACATTGATTGATACTAAAACTTCTTTAGTATTGCCCCTAAATAGTGAAGATGATTTTGACACTATTCAAGCAGTAGAGTTATTCAAAAAAGAAGATAAAAGATTTGCTATCTATGTAGATTTTTTTAGAAACGACAACCCAAGTAGTCTTAAAGAAATTTTAAACTAACTAGTATGAACACAATAAGTAAAATCGAAGAGATGCTATTTGAAAAATTTAGTACTTCCTTTAGTGTAAGTAAAGATAAGTATGGTTATATGGTAACACCAAACGATACTCTAGCACTAGCAGAATATTTAGAAGTAGATGCAAATGATGATTACTTTGTATTCTATCTAAACAAAATTGAAGTAGCAGTAAATACTTTGTTTAACTAGTTTTTTACAAGGCGAAAAAAAAAAATAAAAATAATTTAAAAAAAGTTTGGTAGTTAAAAATAATTGCCGTATATTTGTATAACAAAACAGAGGGATAGCCGAAACCCCAACATAGTAGGCACAAATCAATTATTATGAAAAGAACAATAGACCAAAGCATTCTAGCAGTAGAGAACAATTTAGGTAGCGTATTCACTAAAGAGGACGTACTAGAATTATTAAGAAACATCGAAAAAGATGAAAATTCAGTACTGACTGACGAACAGAAAGAAAGTATTGTTTCGGACATCATGCAAAATTTAGAGTATGCAGAAGATAACATAATAGACAAAGATAGTGTAAGATTTGAAGTTGATAGCAGTAACTATATTACTATCGAAAGAGTAGACATAAACTTTGATGTTATTAGACATGCAGTAAGAGACGTTGTAATTAACATAGACTAACATGGTAACTATTTGTGTGATGCCAAACTTAAAAGGCACAAGAGCAGAATATTGTAAAGCACTATTGGTATGCTTGGCAATAGATATGACTTATATTATACCAATACTAACAACAATTTAAACAAACTAATTTAAAATTCAATTATTATGACAAACAATTTATTTAACGGCTTACAAGTCGTAACCGGAGAAGTTAAAGCAAACTTATTAGACGAGAACACTGACATCACTATTTCCTTAAGAGGAGTAGTATCATTAACCAAAGGTAACTTTGAGCAAACGTACAATTATTGGGTTAATAATTGTGAGAACACAAGATATGGATATATTGATTGTGATGATTGGGATTGGGAAGAGCAATCAACAAAACTAGGTGGACTACCTATTGATAGTTTACACCAACTAAAACAAACACTACAAAATAGTGGTTTATCTACTCTAGCAAGTAGCCTTGATTTTGGAGATGAAGAAAGAAGAAAAGTAATCTTCCTAGCAATCCAAAATAGCACCGGTTTCCAAAAGCAGTTTGGTAAGAAAGCAAAGTTTTGGAGAGTTTTAAGCCACGATGAGCAAACACTTGTTAGGTTAAATTTTGCTATCGACAATTTTGATACTTGTGGAGACCACGACAAAAGAGGTTTTGGTATCAAAAGTTATGATGAAGAGGGAGAAGAAATTAAGTACTATGTACCAACCCTAGAAGAGTTAAAAGAACTTAAAGAAAGTTTAACATAATCTTAACATGAAAGATTGGGCAGATACAAACATTTGCCCTATCTTTACAAAGAATTTAAAATCAATCATTATGCAAAACTTATTAAGATTAACTAGTACAAAGGGAGAGACTATCCTTATCGGAGTAGAGAGTATCATTTCAGTAGAGAAAGCAACCACTACTGACACACAAGGTAAAGTAACAGAGTGTACCAAAATTTATAGCCGTTCAGCTATGGCATCAAGTTATTGGGTTACCGAAAGTGTAGAGCAGATTTATAACCAATACAAAAGCAGATAGAGTTATGGAAGAAGAGATATACTACTTTGAAGATTGGATACTTTACATGCAAAGTATGAGCGACTATTCATTATACGAACTAGAGTGCTTTGAAGAATACTACCAAAACTTATTACCATTTGAAGAAAATTTAGAAAACTTTTTAACACACAAAAACAATTAGAAATTATGGGAAGATATTATACCGGAGACATTGAGGGAAAATTTTGGTTTGGTTTACAACCAAGCAATGCACCTAGCAGATTTGGAGGTACAGAGCAAGAACCGGCTTACATCACATACGATTTTCAAGAAGAAGACCTTGAAGAAGTAGAACAAGAAGTAAAGGCTATCGAAGAAAGTCTAGGAGATAAATTAGGTATCATTGAGAAGTTTTTTGAAGAGGGTGCTAGTTACAACGCTACTATACTAAAAGAGATAGGTCTTACTACTGATGATGTAAGAGAGTATGCAGACTTACAATTAGGTATTCAAATACGAGATTGTATCAAAGAGCAAGGTTATTGTACTTTTGATTGTGAAATTTAGACTAACTAATATAAAGTAAGATGAGAATAGTTAGGATAAACACAACGGCATACGAGGAAGAGGACTTCTTTTTGATGACAGATTTGACAGACATACAGATTGAGGAAGTACTTACCCCAATAGTAGAACTAGAACGCAACGATGAAATTTACTATACAAACGATGAACTAACAGATGCTTTGATAGATAAGTACTCTAATAATGTGATTGTAAAGTATACAGATTTTGAAACAATAACAATTTAAAAAAGTTAAAAAAAAGTTTTGTAGATTAAAATAAAAGTATTATCTTTACCAAGAATTTAAAATCAACTATTATGAAAAGAGACTACACCCCTAGACAGACAGAAATCATGGGTTTCCTAGAAAATCTAGTAAGCCAAAGATTTAGTGAAGAGACACTAAACAAAACCTTATCGGAGTTTTTTAATGAGCCTATTGTTGTAGAGAACAACACACAAGATAGGATAGATAATGACGATTTTGATACGGAAGAAGATTTACCAACAGACTACAACTTGATGTTCAATGTTGATAATGAACAAGACCATGGGTACTATGATATTTATATGTTGCCTATGCGTAGAGCAGGTTTTGATTATAGTACGATGTATATAACAGAGGTGGCTTATGAGTTCGATTAAACTACACGATACGGACTATGTGCTTTGGGATAAAGCAAATGACCAACTAGTGCGTTGGAGTAGCGATAGCGAGATTGTTATCTACGGAGACAAAGAAGAGGCACAAGAAGATTGCTATGGTAACGAATACGTTACTAGATGCACAGACCTACCGGAACATCATCAAGAAGAATTAAGAAAACAAATTTCAAAGTATTATGAGAACAATTAGAGAAAAAACACTAGAGCAGATTGCACTAACAGAAGAGATACAGAAAGTTGCCGGAATTAACATAGTTAATTGTGGGGGTTGTGGTTCAGTACTTCTTCATAAAATAAACGAAGATGAGGATATTGAATGCCCTTATTGTGATTTTAAGAGTGAGCCTTGTGATTTCCCCGATTTTTTATATCGTGGTATGGAGACTTCCGAAGTCTTTGATGAAGAGCCAGTAGTTGTTGAAGATTTGTTAGACGATGCAGTCAATAAAATTACTATGGATATGGTAAAAGGATTGCAGTACGGAGAAGAGTTAGAACTTAATGCCGAGTACACTTTGTATCACTATACCGAAGATGATGTTATTGTTTTGAACAGAACGGAAGATTGGGAAGAGTTGTACCAAATATTATTTGAAGATGACAAAATAATTTTTGAAAAACTTTAAAAATAATTAGGTTTATAAGAAAAAAATAGCTAAATTTGTACCGGCAATTAAGCCAATAAAAATCAATACTATGACAAGAATTTCAGTTGGTGTTAGAGCAGTAGAACTTTGCGATGCACATTTAATCAAAGAAAGAATTGAACTATTAAGAATACCTAACGCTATAAAAAGTGGTAAGGCAGTTGTTAAAGACATACCTAAAAAGTTTACTTTGGGTACGGGACATGTTAAATTTTTCTATGACAAAATAGGTTACCTACATCATAGGTATTTAGAACTCACAGCAGAGTGTATTGAACGAGACTTTAACATAACAGACTTCTCGGATAGTTTTAAGGGTGTGTCTTCAACACTATGTAACGATTACATAGAAACGGAAGATGATAGAAGAATTGTAGTTGATAGAGTTAATGAGAGACTTCTAGGAATGAAGAACCTAAAGTACAATCGTGAGCCTATTGCAGTAGAACATTTATTAATCTCAAAATAAGGTATTATGAGCAAGTATTTTAGCATAAACGGATATTGGAAAGATGACAAGTCCGAGTTTGAAGGTTTTATTGTCAAAGAGTATGACGATGCAGAAGAAGATGAAGATTTAGATAACGAGATTTTCTATTATGGTTTGAGTGAAAATGACCTAAAGCACTCTGTTGATACCGGTGGTAATGATAGTTTGGATATTGTAGTAACTTCCTTTGAGGAAATAAATTTTAAATAGTGTGGAAGAGTTAGCAGTTGTTACCGGATACATTATGTACTATGATTTGCTAGAGTTTAAAATCAATGGGAGTTTCTTCTCCAAGATTGACAAAGCAATGGAATTAGCAGATAAGTTTATACAAAAGTATGACAAGGAGTACAGAGAGAATTGGACAGAATTAGATTGGGAAGAAACCCTAGATGAATTTATAACTAAAAACGATTAACATTATGAAATCAGTACACGAATTAAACATAAACGAACTAGAAGAGTTAAGAACTCGTTGGTATATGCAACACGAAGACGATGGCTCTTTGGAAGAAGTTATGGGGTTAGAAGAGGGAGAAGAGATAACCGAAGATGAAATCCCAATGGAAGTGGTAGTATCATACTACGAGGGAACGTATTTTGTAGATGAAGATTTCTTCTGTAATGTAATGTCAGTTTTAGATTAACTATGTTAAACTACGAAAAATTAATGGCACACAATCCAACAGAGTATGGTAGAATGGTAAATTCTGTTGGGCAAGAGATAGTCTTTGTAGAACACCCTTTGAAAGGCGATGAAGTACCGGTTATATGCGTGTGCCACGAGTTAAAATTGGCTTGTTATAGCACGTTTTATGAACTAGATGATATGACTGCCGACCATAAAGAGTACGAGCCTAGTTTCCAAGAGGGTTATTTTCTAATTGGAGATTTAATAGAAGAATAATTAAAAAAAGTTTTGGTAATCAGAAAAAAAGAATTACCTTTGTAAAAAAATTAAAAAACAAAATTATGAATTTAGAAATTAAAGTTGAAGAAAAAAACGTAGTAGTAAAAAACGATACTAGAAGTATCTCAGTATCTAAAAACAAAAGAGGTAACAATGTAATACACATAAAAGGACTTACTTCTTTGGTTGGTAAAGAAAAGGGAACAAGGCACTTTTTATCAGAAGATGAGTTAATCAAGAACACTATAATTGGCTTATCAGATGAGGGTATAATTGCTTTAACACAAGCCTTAATGCTACATTCAGAGAAAGTATTAGGTGCAACAATAAAATAGTAAAGCTATGAAAAATTTAAATGCAAATCAAAGGTTAGCCTTTGTTAGACAAGACGTGGCAAGATTGCTAGAACAACTGCCGGAAGACTTATTAACAACACCTATTGAAGGATTTGAGAATTTAGGTGTGATACTTAGCAATATAGAAATTGCTTGTGATGAAGAAGACCAAGAACCTTTGCATTGGCTTATGACATGGTACGAAGTATTCCGTATTAATGAAGAGGTGGGTACAGAAACCATTGCCTCATTTGATACAAAGAAACAAGCCTTAGACTTTATATACGATTACTCAATGAGGTATCCGGAAGTAGAGTTATATTATGATGAGTGGCAGAGTAATGCAGACGGAACAGATACACAAAAAAGAAATTCAATTTAAAACTAACTAGTATGAACGCACAAGAACTATTAAACTCTTTGTTAGAGTTAAAAGAGCAAGGACACGACTTGGAAAATATCGAAGTTTATTACAGAAACAATCCCGATAGTGATGTTGAAAGCATGTCATTTGTGGAAGAAGATTTGTATGACGAACAGACAAATAGTGTATTAAGAAGTATAGTATTAATGGAAGAAATTGAAGAAGTATGAGAATTATAGTAGAGTATAACCCAAGCATATCTAAACATGCAAAGAGAAGTATCTTCTCAAATATCACACCAAGTATGTCTTCTAACGATGAAGATAGTCATCAATACCCTATTGATTTTGTGGTAGAAGTTTTAGAGCAAGAGAACGAAGACGAATTGTTTAACAAAGACATCGAAATCTTAAATGAGTTAATTCAAGAGGGTGTCCAATACATAGAGATTTAATGGCTAAGGATTGTCCCGATTGTGGTAGTAGAATAGGTGTCTATGGTTGCGAATGGTGTAATGAAGAAAGTTACATAGTAGAGCAATACAGAGAGTTAGATATGGAACTGCCCGATGAGGATACAGACTTTATGAAAAAATATAATGAACAATTAAAAAAGAATAGCTTATGATGTTAGCAATAGCAATTATATTAGGTGTCGCTGTGATACTTAATGTCATACAGACAGAGGGTAACTATAATGTATTAATGGCATCAGCCTTAGTGGTATCTTTGTGGGGGTTAAGTCTTACACTTGCAATAGTAGTGTTAGTAGTTTTAGTTGTAATTGGCTTAAGCTATCTAGCGAGTAAACTATGACCTATATTGTATTCGAGTATAACTTGAAGTCAAATACCTTTGGCAAAGTAGTAAAGAAAGGTTTAACAAAAGAGAAAGCCAAGTCCCTAGCATTAGAACTAGGGGTTGGTTATTCTTATGGGGAAACATATAGAATGTTAGCAGATTTTAATTTAAAATAAGATTATGGATATTAGAATAAATATAATAGAGGTTGCAACAATACTTGCAGACAGAGACTTAATAAATTCATACGGAGATGAGGGAGGAAAACACAGATTTCCAAATGGTATCATACTAGACCTAGATGATGAGACTTCTCACACAGAAGAGGCACAAGAGTATGTTAATGAAAGATACGATTATTGGTATGACTTTTTGTGGGACTTAAAAAGAGCAGAGTATGAGTAAAGATAACTTACTTATTAATATTGTAAGCGTTAATGACTTTTTGTTAGGGGACGAAAAATGCTCTGTAGAGCAGAGAAACGAAGTGATTGATACTTTGGTAGATATTAATCAAAAGAAGGGCAGACAATGGATATTTTCTCACGATAGTAAGGGATATATCATAGACGAATACAACGAATACAATGACTTTGTAAAAACTTATACATTTAAAAATGAAAGCTAGAAAAACAAAATTAGTAGAGATAGATATTACCCTTAACACTGGGTTTAATATGTTTTTGAACCCAAATGTAGTAACTCTAAGATTTGACAAAAAAGTTTTAGACAGTACTCCAAGTAGAGAGGTTAAGTTAGGGCTAGAGACCACGCATAAAACTAGCATGGCAAAGTCAGCAAAAAACAAAAATAAAAAGTAAGATATGGGAGACAATTTTTTAAAGAACGATATAAAAATAAGTATGGTAACTCAAACAGCCACAATAACAGGAAAGGCTCTATTAAGTTTAACCCATATGAAGATGCAAATGGACGGCACTCAACTAGAGGACTTCACAAAAGGTATTGCAAATCAAGAAATTCAATCCCAAGCAAACATAGACTTTATAAAAGGGTTGGTGTTAGAGGTTTTGGTAGAACAAAACTTAATATAATATGGTAGCATGGTTAATTTTGTTGATAGTAGCAATGTATTGGTTAAATAGTTTAAAAAGATTTTAGTATGCCCTTAATAATAGTAGTAATAATAGTGTTTATTTATATATATTCAAACACATCAAGATAAATGATATGAAAACAATAATCCACGTAAATCAACATGTAATTCGATCAAATAGTAAGAATGGGAAAGAAGAGCCGGTACTTACTTGTAAGACTTATAAAGAAAACAAATATGCAAAGGAAGTAGAAATACTAGATGTTGAGGGGAGAGTTGTAGCAAAAGTTATTTATAGCCCAAACAAGCCCCTATCATGTGGGGCTAAAGTTTGGATAGAGACAGAAAACAAAGTAAATATAATATAATCTCCAAATTCAGTTGAAATCCTTACAAACCTTGTAATGTTGGTCGTTGTTATGTTCGTGTCGCTGTACTTTGAATTTAGGAGAGAAAATCATAATGGTACAAATAACAATATAGGTGACAATCTGGAAAGACAGATTTAATTTTAAATTACTTAATATGAAATTATTTAAAAAAGAATTAGTGCTAACTCAACAAGAGGAGAGTATAGTAGATTTAGTTAAGAGCATGACTTTGAGAAAAGATTGCCTTATAGAAATAAATCCCGAAACTATGGACTATTTATTATCCATAGAAGAATTGCAGTATTTTTTATTGATAGATTGTGAGGGAGTACAAATATCAAACCATAACTTTTTTATAACACGAAGACTAAGGTCTAATGTTGTAGATAGTATAAAGAGCATAGCAAAAGCAGAAACCTCTGCTAGAAGACAAGTAAAAGTAGAGAGTATTTTTAGTAACGAGTTAGACCTATTAACCAAAATAAATAAAGCAGTAAACCATGGCAGTAGCAAATAATATACTTAGAGTATCCGACTTAGTAAAGTTCAGCGAGAAAGATTACCTAGAAACAAAGAAAACCCTTGGGGTAATGGACGAAATGGTGCAAGAGTATGTAAAAGGAACAGACAGCCTTGACGAGTTGGAAAACTTAAAGAGAAGGTTTAATGGATACCTAGTATATCTAGCCGGATATTACAGCAAAATTAGATGCTTTCGTGAGAACTTTGAGTTTTTAGAGGCACAGAGAAAGCGTATAAAAAGCGAGGCGATAGAGGACTTAATAAAGCATAGTGAAGAGAAGATTTCTCAATCAGCTGCTGAGAAAGTTGTGTACTCACACCCTTACTATATAGAGAGAATTACTTTACTTGAACAGCTAAAAAGATTTTTCTACCTAGTAGACTTGTCTTACCAAAATTATCAAGATGTTCAAAGAAGTATCTACCAAAGTATATCAGTATTATCAAAAGAAAAGCAATCAACAATATCATAGTATGGGAAGTGTAATAGATTTTATAGAGTGTCCACGATGTAAGAGCGAAGATTGTTTCGATGATTACTACTACAAAACCGGAGAAGAGTATATAAGCTGTCCGGATTGTGGCTATCATAGGTCTTCTTTTATCAAAAGAGATGATGAGGGTAATATGTTTAAAATAGATGAAGATAAAGACTTTGCTATTGATAATGTAGTAAGAGAAGAAACTTTGTTAGAAGAGCCTTATTGTGCCTTTATGATAAGGCACGAGGATGGTGTAGGTTCGGGGGGAGCGATCCCAACAAAAGAGGAGTATGATATTTTTGTATCAGATATTGTGTCAATGACAAATCAGCCAGACCACAAAATGGAAGAGGTAACAATCAGTAGGTTTGTTGATGGGGAGATTAAGAAAGAAACAATTTGGGAACAGACAAAAAAATAAGCTATGACTTTAGAAAGACAATATAATAATTTCTTACACGAAAACCCAAACTCAAAGTTTTCGTTTAATGAATGGAAAGAGTGGCATGGTAATCAAATCAAGCAAGAGTTAGCTAATATGATGAAAGCAGATGAAGAGTTGGGCTTATATGAGTTAGAAACATTTGAAGAAAAGCTAGATAGATTAG